>VAOX01016685.1_pt1 | contig 14856 bp, 14 predicted proteins | sample 3393891 | NCBI WGS metagenome assembly VAOX01 (sample SAMN08290429, study PRJNA428436) | hydrothermal vent metagenome | isolation source: Deep-sea hydrothermal vent chimney | place: Indian Ocean: Southwest Indian Ridge | depth 2822 m m | reverse complement strand
TTAAATAATCTTTTTTCTAGTCATTTTTAAATTTTTCTGTTTTTTATAAAATATAACCTAAACTCGGATTAATCTCGGCAAGGTGTGTCTCGTTCACAATGATGGGACATGATAAAAAGGCAATCTGTGTAGTAATATCGCGATTGCAGAATACAGAGGAGTGTGGACGTGCAGGAATCGCACTAATATCGTTAGCTCAGAAATTTTAAAACATCATCTATTTTTCAAAAATAGCACTAGTTCAGGAGAAAGTAGCTGGACATTAAATCCACTATTATCCCAAGTTGAGTATTCAACTCAGGATACTCTGCTTAAGCCTGTTCTCCTGCCATAAGCTTTAACCTGATCTGACAGCTATATTTGTTACAACTGATAGCTATCAGACCAGTTTTAGCGCTTTATGTATTAAATACGCAGGTTATGACACCATCAACTACCTGGCGCAAGCTATAACTTTAGCTGAATTGGGCGAACTGGTTAGCGTGCCATCTGGTGTAAGGCTCAGTTCATTTGTTCCGATACCCTCTATAAAATAACCTGTATTGATATCATGAAGCAGCCTGGATGGCCCATTAGGGCCAATGGCAACTGGCGACTCAATTAAAATACGTGCCTGAGGTGCCGTTGGACTTTTAAAGAGCCCCAGCTTAATCGTATTAATTAAATCTTTCGTATTGGCAATCGTTGCGCCAGAACCAAATGAGTTATAGCAGTCCAGATTCATTAAAATAACTTCCTGTCTCAAGTAAGTGCCTGATGTGTAACCAACAATTACGGGTGTACTTCTGACCTTTTTCTTTACTACAACGGGTTTTGCCGACATATTATTAGCAACAACTGAACCTGCCATTAATAATGCTGAAACACCAATAAGATATTTAGATATTTTTTTCATACTTTTCCCCTGTAATTTTTATAATTGAATCAAGAAAGTTTTTTCGAGTCGCTAGATTATAACTAATTGAATCATTGGGTCAATGCTATGTCTCGCCTCTGGCATGAACAAATACCCCATAGTCATCAGGATCATGGATAAACTATGGGCGGCCTACGTCTGACCACACCACTTAAACCATTGATTGATATATAATTTTTTATTCCAGAAGTTCCACTCCTGATATACATAACTTTAAAAAAAATATAGTAAAAAGGGAAAAATTCCCTACTGATATTTTTTTAAATATTCGTGTTTTTTTATTAGAGATTTCTAATGTGATATGTGTTTTGCTAAATATTTAACGGAAAAAAATAAAATAATTCGCTGTTTTTTATTTCCTGCTCACCTTTTCCTAAAAATATAGAAAATGATCATTAAAAACATATAATCGCATAACTATTTACCCTAATAAAACCCACCTAACACCTGGCTTTATAACCATTTACCCATATGCGGCGAAAAAATTTCAATAAATTTTTCTGGCAATAAATCATCATCAATTTGTTCTGGATGAAATGACTGTTTACATTGATGCAAGGGATGCATTAATATCGGGGGATACATAATCATAAACCGTGAATTCGCACACAAAACTACCCGATAATTATCAATAAATTATGCTCAATGCATGCATAAACCGCTCAATTTAGCGCTAGAACTCTCCAGCAGCCTGCAAATCAGCATGATAAGAAGAGCGCACCATGGGCGCGCTAGCAACCTGTTTAAAACCCATTTTTTCTGCCAGTTTTCTGTATTCTTCAAACTCATCCGGTGTTACAAATCGTTTAACCGGCAGATGATGAACACTGGGCTGCAAATACTGCCCCAGTGTTAGCATGCTAACATTATGTGCCCGCAAGTCTTCTAACACGGCAATGACTTCTTCCTGTTCCTCACCCAGACCCAGCATTAACCCCGATTTTGTTGGTACATCTACACACATTTTCCCAAATGCTTTTAATAAATTCAGTGAACCCTGGTAGTCAGCCCCGGGACGCGCTTCTTTGTATAAGCGAGGTACTGTTTCCAGGTTGTGGTTAAAAACATTCGGCGGTGCTTTTTTTAATATTTCTAACGCCACATCTACTCTGCCACGAAAGTCGGGTACAAGGGTTTCTATTTTTATTTCCGGTGTTTGCTGCCGCGTTTTTTTGATGCAATCTACAAAATGCGCAGCCCCTCCATCACGTAAATCATCACGATCAACGGATGTAATAACGACGTACTTTAACTGCATGGCCTGTATGGTATTTGCCATATTCTGTGGCTCATCGACATCTAGTGGCAATGGCCTGCCGTGCCCTACATCACAAAACGGACATCGCCTTGTACAAATCTCGCCCATTATCATAAAGGTCGCTGTGCCATGCCCAAAGCATTCCCCAAGGTTGGGACAGGAAGCCTCTTCACAAACTGTAAACAGTTTTTGCTCACGCAATATTTTTTTAAGCCGCTTTACATCAGGATGTGTGGGCGCTTTGGCTCGTATCCATGCAGGTTTTCTAGGCATAACTTCAGTTTTTTCTATTTTAATCGGTATACGCGCAACCTTTTCTTCGGCTGTTTGCTTTACTCCGGCAACGATTTTTTGTTTACTCATGTATTTTGCTCACGGGGCTTGCTTTCTATATTGGTAATATCCAGTTGCTGACAAAGCGCTTTTAATATTAACTCACCTGTCTCCTGCATATTTATCTTTAAGCCTAACTGCTTAAGGCTGGTGACTTTCATGTCGGGGTAACCACAGGGGTTTATTCTATCAAAATCTGCCAGTTCGATATCCACATTCAAACTAAGCCCATGATAACAGCCGCCCTGTTTTATTCTTAACCCCAGTGCGGCTATTTTTTCGTGATTAACATAAACCCCCGGAGCCTTTGGGTTCGCCTGTGCTTTTATGCCCTGCTCGGCCAGAAACTGTATAACGGTTTCTTCCAGTGCGCTAACCAGTTTTCGAACCCCTGTTTTCCTGCGTTTTATATCCAGCAATACGTATACAATTAACTGACCAGGGGCATGGTAGGTAACCTGCCCCCCTCTATCCGACTGCACTACGGGTATGCTTTCAGGGTTAAGCAGATGCTCTGGTTTGCTGTTAGTTCCTAATGTGAAAACGGCGGGATGTTGCAGTAGCCATATTTCATCTGTAGTGTTCTCCGTGCGCTCAGCATTAAACTGCTGCATCTGATTTAAAACAGATGAGTATGCCCTTACACCCAGTTTTCGTACGACTACATTATATGACAAGGCAAATACCTCGATCTATAACTGAGGTTAGATACAGTAAAGCACATGCTCACAGCGGGTCAGATCCATGTATATTTTATCCAGGTGGTCTTTGCTCTGTGCTGTAAATGTGATGGTAATACTGGTGTATTTTCCGTTGCTGCTCTGATTAAATTTAACCGCACCTTCTCCCAGGTCGGCGACGTGTCTGTTAACAATTTCCAGCACGGCGATTTCAAGCACTTCACCCGTTTTCCCCATGGCTTTAAGCGGAAACTCACAGGGAAAATCAAACAGACTCTCCTGCTCTTCGGTATTCGTCGTGTTCTCTGGTTTATCTGTCATTGCTGTTTACTTCTGTGTTCTATTTTTTTGCGCCACAGCAGGTCTATTGGGCACTGCTATTGCGCAAAGCATCTTTGTTTGTCTGGTATATATCGATCATTTTCTCCCATATGGGGCCAGACTGCCCATTTGCAACAGGCTTGCCATTTAACTCGACTACTGGCAATATTTCTTTGGTCGAACTGCTAAACCAGATTTCAGATGCGCTGAGTAGCTCCTGCTCGGTAAAGTCGCGCTCTTCACAGGCAATACCATTGGCATGTGCAAGTTCTATTATCAAATCTCGGGTAATACCGGGCAACAATCGTGGCCCGGCAGGGGCTGTAACCAGCACTCCCTCTATAACAGCAAATACATTGCTGGCCGCACCTTCTGTAACCAGACCTTCGTTGATTAATATGGCTTCTGCGGCACCGTTGTCATGTGCCTGTTGCCTGAGCAGAATATTACCTAGCAATGATATGGATTTAATATTGCAGGCTTTCCAGCGGATATCATCAAGTGTTATTGCAGCAACACCCGGGCGTAAATATTCTTTATTCACTGGTGCGAGGTCGTTGACCATAATGAAAACGCTCTGATTTATCTGCTGCGGAAAACCATGATCTCGTTTTGCCGCTACGCCTCGTGTTACCTGCAGGTAAATGGATTTATCCTCGGCATTGCCACTTTCTGAGTTATCCAGCAGTAACCGGTGGATAATGTCCTGCCATTGCTTTGCTTCCAGTGGGTTTTCCAGGCGTATACCATCAAGGCTGTTCTGTAGACGCTGCATGTGCTCGCCCATGCGCAACAGCTGCCCCCCATATGCGGGGATCATTTCATACACGCCATCTCCAAACAGAAACCCTCTGTCCAGCACAGATATTTTTGCCTGATCCAGCGGCAGGTACTCGCCATTTAAATAAACTGTGGACACTGTGTTATTTCCTTTACTCAAATAGCTGTAAAAACTGATCTTTACTGCGCTGCCAGAAACTGCCTTCTTCTATCGTTTGCAGTGCAATCAGGGGCAGAGAAGCCAGTTCTTTACCCTGTATTGTAACGTTGACTGTACCCATTTTCTGGCCTTTTTGCACCGGTGCTTCAATTTTGCTATTCACTTCAATTGAGGCATCCAGTTTTTTATATTGCCCTCTGGGTATGGTCACAAACAGGTCTTCTTCTATACCCAGATTGATATTTTCTGCCGCACCTTTCCAGATGCGTGCCGAATTAAGTGTTTCCCCGGCGGCGTATAGTTTATTGCTTTCATAAAAACGAAAGCCATAACTGAGTAACGACTGGCTCACATCCCCTCTGGCTTTTTCACTACGTGTTCCCAGTACAACTGAAATTAAGCGCATATTATCGCGTTTGGCAGATGCCACAAGGCAATAACCCGCCGATTCTGTGTGCCCGGTTTTAAATCCATCTACACTTTTATCCCTCCATAACAACTTATTTCGGTTATATTGTTTTATTTCATTGTAGACAAACTCTTTTTGCTTATACCATTCATAGTGCTCTGGATATTCTCGAATAATTGCGCTGGCAAGCTTTACCAGATCGGCTGCGGTGGTAACGTGGTTTTTATGCGGCCATCCCGTAGAATTTACAAAATTTGTATTCTGCATTCCAAGCTGCTGTGCATACTGGTTCATTAAATCGGCAAATGCTCTTTCACTTCCCGCAATGTGCTCCGCCAGTGCTACGGTTGCATCATTTCCAGACTGTACAATCAGGCCTTTGAGCAAGTCCTCTACACTCACTTTTTTACCCACTTCAATAAACATTTTAGAGCCTTTCATGCGCCAGGCCTTTTTACTAACCGTCACGTCCTCTTCCAGGCTTAAGCGGCCTGCTTCCAGCTCTTTATAAACAACATAAGCGGTCATCAGTTTTGTGATGCTGGCAGGCTCTACTTTTTTGTTAATGTTTTTTTCAGCCAGTACTCGGCCACTGTTAAAGTCAACCAGCAGAAAGCTTTTTGCCGCCAGCTCGGGGGGGGATGGCACCGGTGCTGACAAGGACGATGCCTGCACTCCCGACTGAACAAAAAGTAGCGTAAATATCAGCAAGCCATAAAAAAATAATGCTATCGCACGGGTATTGCCATCCATTGTGTCTTTCTTGTGTACAGCAAATGCTGGTATTTCAATGGCCACTTCAACAAACTGACTATTCAATATGGGTTTTCTATTCATAACAGGTTTTAATTTCCAGAAATTTTTAATTAATCAACGACCACTCTCGCCGTTTGCATGCCTATTCTATTTAATTCGCTGATCACCTGATAGGCCAGGTCAACATTGGGTAAGGGGCCTATGCGTACTCGGTATAATTTTTTACCATCACTTTGAGTTACATGCACGCGTACGCTTTGTATGTTATTTCTGCGCAGTTTATCGGCCATTTTATCCGCCGCCGATTCGGTTCCCATGGCCGCAACCTGTACGTGTATTTTGCCGCCATGATGTACCGCTTCGGGCAATACAACTTCACTGATTTTTAAATCCAGCGCAGATGTATTAATCACCCGTATCGATACGGGACCTGTGCCGGTAGCGGATATGCCCAGTTTTCTCGCCGCTGCATAAGATAAATCGATAATCCGCCCATCATGAAATGGCCCACGATCGTTTACTTTTACAATGATTTTTCGACCATTACCTTTGTGTATGACTTCTACGTATGTCGGCAACGGGAGCGTTTTATGCGCCGCTGTCATTGCATACATGTTATAGGGCTCACCGCTGGAGGTTTTTCTGCCATGAAATTTGGTGCCATACCAGGAGGCAATGCCACTCTCGGCAAAACCACTGGCACTTTTTAATACCTGGTAGGTTCTACCTCGTACAGTGTAGTGCGTGGGGTTACCATAACGGCTTAATGGCTCATTAGCAGGTACCGCATTGAGGGTATTGTCTCGCACGAACCTGTCTGGCGCTTTATCTCCCGTTGTGCCACAACCTGCCAGCAACAGGCCAGGGAGTAGCAGTTGTGCAATGCGCATTGTTATAATCGACGTTATTTTTGCAACATTTCTCGCCTGTACTGAAAGGTTAGCCCTGATAACAATAATCTCAATAGCTTTACCCTTAATAATATTATTAAGGGGGCTAGTTAGCATTAATTTGTGCGTTGTATTTTGTGGATATAGCCTGACTGAGCTGATAAACCGCCATCGCATAAAGCGGGCTATGGTTATATCGTGTGATAACATAAAAGTTATTAAGCCCTAACCAGTACTCTTCTCCATCTGCACCGTCGAGTTTTAACAGTGTGGCCCGGGCTTTATCTTTAAACGGTTCAACGGGATTTACACCCTGACGTTTATAGTCGATAACCGATTTATGCGGTTTCATTTTTTTACTGGCCATTTTTTTAGCCTCGCTATCAACCATTGCTCGGCTAACAACCGGCTCACCCGCACTCCAGCCGTGCTTGCTAAAATAGTTTGCAACACTGCCAATGGAATCAGCCGAGCTGTTCCAGAAATCTCTCACGCCATTACCATCGAAATCGATGGCATAGCTTCTGAAGCTACTGGGAATAAACTGCGGCATCCCCATAGCCCCTGCATAAGAGCCAGTAAGTTTCCTGGCATCGAGCTTTTCTTCTCGCACCATAAGCATATAGTGCTTGAGCTGTTTTTTAAAAAACTCGCTACGAGGTGGATAATCAAAGCCCAGAGTGGTGAGCGCATCCAGTACAGGGTAGCTACCTGCACGTTTACCATAGAATGTTTCAACGCCGATAATCGCTACAATGAACTCAGCAGACACGCCAAATTCTTTTTCTGCGCGGGACAGAAATTCAGCGTTCTTTTTCCAGAACTGCACACCTTTATCAATGCGTTTGCTGGTGAGAAATATTTTTCGGTATTTTTTCCAGGTTAGAACACCTTCGGCAGGACGAGCTATGGCTTCCAGGGCGGTTTTCTGCTGTTTGACATCTTTCATCCATGCGAGAATAACCGCCTTGTCGTAGCCGTGCTCTTTGTGCATTTCATTAATGAACTGCTTTACTTCCGGGCGCTCACTGTAATTCTCGCCGGCACTCACAACCGCTGGCATCAGGCTCATATATAAGGCCGAACAAAGCGACAGGGGACTCAGGACTTTCAGAATTTTCTGTTTTTTCATATATTTTAGCTTGCCTTGCTCGTTAACCATTTTCTAATATCACAGGCTTTTCAATTTTACCGACTGCTTACTTTGACCACAATCGTCTGTGAGAGTTTATAGACATTAACATACCAAATCCGGCCATTAAGGTCACCATCGAAGTGCCTCCATAGCTGATTAACGGTAATGGTACCCCAACCACCGGCAAAATACCCGACACCATACCGACATTAACAAATAAATACACAAAAAACGTTAAACTCAGGCTGCCACCCAGCAGCCGTGCATAGGTATCCTGACCCTGAGCAGCAATAACCAGGCCTCGGATAATGATAAAACCATATAACACAAGTAGCAGGCCACCACCGATCAGGCCAAATTCTTCGGCATAAACGGCAAATATGAAGTCGGTAGACTGTTCAGGCAAAAAATTGAGGTGCGACTGACTTCCATTTAACCAGCCTCTGCCATACACGCCCCCCGAGCCAATGGCAATTTGTGACTGTATTATATGGTATCCGGCATCTAATGGGTCTAGCTGTGGGTCGAGCAGGGTCATCACCCGTTTGCGCTGGTAATCATGCATGAAATGCCAGAGCACGGGCAATAATGCCGCCACCAGCACGCTCAGCCCCGCCATCAGCCGCCAGCTCAGCCCGCCCAGAAAAATAACGAAAAAACCCGCTGCAAAGATCAGTAATGATGTACCCAGATCTGGTTGGCGGGCGATGAGAAATGTCGGAATCAGTATGAGTACGGTGGCTGTAATCAGTGTTCGTGGAGAGGGGGGGAGTGGTTTTTCGGCAAAATACCAGGCCACCATCATGGGGGTAACCAGTTTCATCATTTCCGAGGGCTGAAAGCGCACAAACCCCAGATCAAGCCAACGCTGAGCGCCTTTCCCCACATCCCCCATTAACAACACCAGCAGCAGCAGTATCACTCCGGTGATATACATCCATGGCGACCAGAAACGCAGGGTTGATGAGGGTATTTGAGCCACCACCAGCATCACTACCAGTGCCAGCGATATGCGTGTAAGCTGCCTGTTTAATAGTGCCATAGACTGATCGCCGGCACTGTACAACACCACAAGACCCAGCAGAATAAGTAACCCGATACCCAGCAGTAAAAAATGATCAAGGTGCAGTGCCTGTATCAGACGCACACTGAAGCTGGGAAAGTAATGCCTGTCATGGGGATTATTATCTGCCATCTTTTATCCGCGGTTTTATTTTCCCCTTCGCTCTGGCCACGGCACTGGCTTCAGCCTTTATTTTTGCTTCGACCTCAACTTTGGCCTTTTCTTTATCTTCCTTCTCAATGCGTATCCATTCATCAATTATTTTACGCGCAATGGGGGCCGCCACACCACTGCCATGACCGCCATTTTCGGCTATTACGGCAATTGCAATTCGAGGTTTGTCGTAAGGTGCAAAGCTAATAAACAACGCATGATCTCGAAGTTTTTTTGCAATCGCTTTTTCATCATATTTTGCATCCTGAGCAATACCAAACACCTGGGCTGTGCCGGTTTTTCCTGCCATTTTGAAATCCAGCCCTGCCGCCGACTTTCTGGCTGTTCCCCGAGGACCATGCATTACACTCACCATACCATTTATCACTCGCTCCCAGTTGGCCGGACGGTGCAGCTTTACAGGCTCTTTAACCGGCCATTCGATATTTATTTTTTCGCTATTCCCGGGCTCTTCTATCTGAGACAGAAGGTGCGCCTGCGTGGATTTACCCCGCATTGCCAGAACTGAGGTTGCAGTAGCCAGTTGCAGCGGCGTGGTCAGCATATATCCCTGCCCAATACCGGTAATCAGGGTTTCACCCGGATACCATGCTCTGCTTTTAACACGTCTTTTCCAGTCTCGTGATGGCATCAGGCCCGAGCGTTCGCCCAACAGGTCTATGCCGGTTTTTTCACCAAAACCAAATTTGTTCATGAACTTATGTATGCGATCAATTCCCATACGGTATGCTAACTCATAGTAGTAAACATCACAGGACTGGGCAATCGAATTATCCATATCAACATGTCCGTGCCCTGCTCTTTTCCAGTCGCGATACTTACGCTCCTCATTTGGCAGCAGGTAATAGCCGATGCAATGTATTTTTTCTTTATAACCAATGGATTTGCTTTCAAGCCCCCCCAGCCCCATAAAAGGTTTTACGGTGGAACCCGGTGGATATTGCCCCATAATTGATCGATTAAATAACGGACGATCCGGGGAGTCTCGCAGCACTTTATAATTTTTATAGCTGATACCATGGACAAATAAATTAGGGTCAAAACCGGGCATACTGGCCATTGCCAGTATTTCTCCTTTATCCGGTTTCATCACAACAACCGAGCCAGTATAACCTTTCAGTGCTTTTTCAGCCACCAGCTGCAATCGCGCATCCAGCGTAAGCCAGAGGTTGTTACCCGGTACAGGCAACTGCTTTTCCAGCACTCGTAGCTCTCGCCCCTGCACATTCACTTCAATATTTTTATAACCCACCGTGCCATGAAGCTGGCTTTCGTAGAACCGTTCAAGCCCCGTTTTACCAATATGGGTACTGCCCCTGTAATTAGTCTGATCAACTCGCCTGAGTTCATTTTCATCGATTCGCCCCACATAGCCGATAACATGTGCCATGTGCTCACCCAGTGGGTAATAGCGCCCCAGACGGGCACTCACATCAACACCAGGGAAGCGGTGTCGATTTACCGCCAGTTTTGCAACTTCTTCGACTGATAACTTGGTGCGCAGTGCCACCGCTTCAAATTTACGGCTTCGCTTTAGCAATTTTTCAAACCGCTTCAGCACATCATCACTCAGACTAACAATTTCTCCCAGTTCAAGCAGCGTTTGCTGCATGTTTTCTATCTGTTCCGGTATCAGTTCCAGTTGATAGGATGGTCGGTTTTCAGCCAGCACTACGCCGTTTCGGTCATAGATTAAACCCCGATTAGGCACCACCGGGATGATGCGAACCCGATTATTCTCTGAAAGTGAAGAAAAGTGGGTAAATTCAAAAAATTGCAAATAAACCAGCCGAGACAATAGTAACAACAACATAAGCACGCTAAAAACAGCCGCCGCCAACGCACGCCGTTTAAAGGACTGCGCCTCAAGCATATGGTCTTTAATAACTGCATAGCGTCGCATATATTAAAAAATCCCCCCTGTCAGGACTTCACTGAAGCCATATTATAACGATCTATGCTGGTGAGTATTTCTTCGTGCGCACGTTCAACCCCCACCCAGCTTTCAACCTGAACCCATTTTCCCGTTTCCAGCGCCTTGTACTGCTCAAAAAAATGCGTAATCTGGTTTAGCATATCATCATGCAAATCCTGTGGACACTGCACATCATCATACAGCCTGGTGAGCGAACTGACAGGAACCGCCAGCACTTTGTGATCTTCCCCTGCCTCATCAATCATTTCCAGCATACCGACCGGACGGCAGCGTATTACAGCACCTGAAATAAGCGGCACGGGCGTAACCACCAGCACATCAACCGGATCACCATCTTCTGACAGCGTGTGGGGCAAAAAGCCATAGTTACAGGGGTAAAACATAGCTGTCCCCATAAACCGATCCACCATCAACGTACCACTGTCCTTCTCTACTTCATATTTTACCGGTGAACCATGTGATGGGATTTCAACCACAACATTAATGTCTACGGGCACATCTACACCCATTGATAGATTATCAAGATTCATACAAACACCTCTTAAAATTGCATTAATATTAGCCTGACCTGGCCAACGCATCGACCGAGACAGTTTAGCCTGGAAAAACGAGCAAATTATTCAGTATTTAAGCATTATATCAAGAAGCTGAGTGAGAGTACTCGACATTATCTGTGCATTGATTACAATCAGACACTTAAATCTAAAAAAATCAGTTGAGCACATGAAGTAAATACATGCAATTGAATGGTATAAATGTCTTATCAACTTCCAGCTCGCAGATTAAGACGAATGATACTGCACCCGGGAAGCCGCAACATTGCGTGATCAACCGATTTTTTAGAAATGGCAACAGTAACAATCCTGGAACAGACCTGTAAGGGGGACTACGGATATGAGACTCGTATTATTAGGGGCACCTGGCTCCGGCAAAGGCACACAGGCCAAACGGCTGATCGAACACCTGAATATTCCACAGATTTCCACCGGCGATCTGCTGCGGGCCGCCGTAGAAGCGCAAACACCTCTTGGCAGACAGGCGAAAACCATTATGGATGCAGGGCAGCTGGTACCAAATGATCTGGTATTTGGCTTAATACGCGAGCGACTGAACAGCCCCGACACTCACACGGGGTTTATCCTTGACGGATTTCCTCGTAACATTGAGCAGGCGAAAGAGCTGGATCTACTTCTCAACAATCTACATATCCCGATTCAGAAGGCCATTTTACTTGATGTGGACTTCGATGTTTTAATGCAGCGCCTTACCGGTCGCCTGACCTGTGAAGACTGCTCGGCTGTTTTTAATATCTTTAGCAACCCCCCCGCACTTGAAGAAGAATGCAATAAATGCGGTGGTAAGCTCCTTCACCGCTCTGATGATAACGAAGACACTATCCGTAAACGCCTGCATGTTTATGAAACTCACACACAGCCCGTTGCCGAGTATTACGCCGAGCAGGGTAAACTCTCCAAAGTTACCGGCACTGGCGACATCAGCAGCATTTTCGCCAACGTTAAAATTGCCCTGCGCTCTGCTCGCCCCGCATCAAGTTTACCGCCCGCGAGCATAAACACCCGCACAACGCCACCTGTACACAGCGAACCACTTCAGCAAACACCTGAGGCCAATAGCAACGACAATAATAACGATAACAGCAAACCCTCCTATGCAGCGGTTGCCAACAGCCCTGAAAAAACAGACAACACTACCGAAAAAGCCCCTGTCGCACCCACCATTGCCCCTACCTCTGTAGCCAATCCAGCGGCAGAGTCCAGTCGCTCTCACAACCAGAAGGAACCCGCTAACAGCCCGTCTGAAAAGACCAGCACGAAAAAGGCAGAAAAATATCCCTCTAAGAAGAAAAAACCACCAGCCCGAGAAACACCTGAAGCCAAACCTCGACCTTCTGTAAAAAAGAAAGCTGGCAGCCCGGAGGACACGATCAAAAAGGCCACTGTAAAGAAAAAAACAGCCTCGACCAGACAAGCGACTGTGAAGAAAAAAGTCGCCTCGCCCGCACCTGCGAAAAAAACACTCCGCAGGAAAAAGGCCAGGAAACCTGCATCACCTGCCCCGCTAAAAATGCCCGCAAACACACCGAGCGAATTGCGCGATAAACTTAAAGCACTTCAGGCAGAACTGAAGCTCGTGAACGCTGAACTGGCCAGTACTGAAAAACATTGTAATGCACTGGCCAGTATTGAAGTGGATAAAGAGCTCATCCGTAAGCAGTTTTCAGCCAAATGGGAAAAAGACGTACTGAGAATGCTCAAAAAGCTCTAGTATAGCGTATCAACAATTGACATAACCGGGGACAGGCCGCTACCTTCTGCTGCCCTGCCCCCCTGTTGTGAGACCGCAGAGGGCTAACCCTGAACTGATCGAAACCCGCTCCGGTAAAACCTGACCTGTAAACAATCCCAACACATACAGGTGCATGAGGCAGCCGATTTCATTGATATTTTTGTCAATTATAGTTTTTCAGAAAAAAACGTAAGAAATACCGACAAAACACCGCCACCATAAGTCTTTGATTTATATAGACAAATATTTATCCCCTGTTTTTTTATATTATTTCCCTTACACTTTTTCCAGGCCTTTAACATTCCTTGCCTTTTATCTCATACAACCCATTGTTTTTTATTGTTATTATTAAATCTGGAACGATCAATGCTGTACAGGTTGAACCCGCCTGGCTCCATAAAGCCAAATTCCATTTGCGGCAACTGATAAAAGAGACAGGAAAATTCGCCCTGCTATATACACAGGCGAATAGTGACACAGAGGAACCTGGTAAATTATCAAATCAGTTACAGCAGGATGGATCAAATGCGCTTACAAGCCGCTACTTTTATACCTTTATTGTTAGTGATATACACTCACAGCGTAAACGCTGACATTGGAAGCAGCCCGAGTTCAGGCCGACAACAGGAAGCGATTTCCGTTACGCTAAACTCGGCACCTCAGGCAGGCAGCACTTCATCGTTAGCCCACACATTAGCCACAACGCCCGACAATGCCCCTCTGGTCATGTACCAGCAGGCACTTAATTACCTGCTTGGTCGCAATGGCGCTACAAAATCTGCTGAAAAAGCAGCAGAACTGTTTAAAACACTGGCTGAACAGAACTGGAGCTCTGCCCAGCACATGCTTGGTAATATGTATTTATCCGGAAAAGGTGTTAAGAAAGACGACATCCTCGCATACAAGTGGCTAAGTCTGGCATCCAGAAATAACTTTCAACTTGCAGAAGCCATTCAAACTAAACGCAAAAAGCTGTATGAGAAACTTCAGTTAAGCCTCTCCAGTCAAAGCCTGAATAAAATAAAATCATCCATTGCCGAATGGAGTCCCGGGAAGAGAATGCAGGCGCTCAACTAAACTAGCCGCTGAAATCTTTAAGACGACTCAACAGGCGATGCTGCCTGTGCAGCATCGATATCCGCTCTAACTTTTTCCATATCCAGCCCTTTAACCTGAGCAATCACTTCTTCAAGACCCGAGGCCGGCAACATACCGGCTTCTGAGAACAGCACAATCTGTTCACGGAAAATCATCAGCGTGGGTATAGAACGTATCTGAAAATGCGCGGCAATACCCTGTTCTGCCTCAGTATTTACTTTTGCAAAAACGATATCAGGATATTTCTCGGAAACTTCCTCATAGACTGGAGCAAATGACTTACAGGGCCCACACCAGGGAGCCCAGAAATCGATTATAACAATATTATTTTCTACAACTGTTTTTTCAAGCGATTCTTCGTTTAACTCGATAGTAGCCACTGGCAATTCTCCCGATGCTGATGTCTGGTATTTTGAGGGCAGGTAATTACAGGGCTCTCGGCCACTTAGAACACCAACACTCGTAAAAGCTTATATTACCACTATCTTATATTCGAGTCGAGAGTCGTTTACCTCTAATAAACGCCTTTATTCAGCCTAAATTAATCGGTTGGATGCCTTAAACCTAGAAAAATCAGTTGAGTCACGAAAGTATGCACAACTTCTTGATTCGTATAGCTATATGAAAAAAGTGCTCATCA
>VAOX01021824.1_pt1 | contig 14875 bp, 8 predicted proteins | sample 3393891 | NCBI WGS metagenome assembly VAOX01 (sample SAMN08290429, study PRJNA428436) | hydrothermal vent metagenome | isolation source: Deep-sea hydrothermal vent chimney | place: Indian Ocean: Southwest Indian Ridge | depth 2822 m m | reverse complement strand
TTTGCTGGATCAGTCGCTAATCTTGCAGGGTTATAAACATGATTAAAGCCATTGGTAAATATTTGGCTTGGTAATTTATTTTGTTTAGGTTTGACATATAAGTTACCTATCATACCCATTTGCATGTGTTCCGATGCTTCAACATGGCAGTGATACATATACGTTCCTGGCTCAGCGAGGTTATAGTAATACGCTAAACTGGCACCTAAATTAACACTAACGGATGCATCTGGCACACCATCAAAGTACGCTGATGCATTTGGGAAACCATGGAAATGTACGGTATGTGGATCAGCCAAGTCTGGTCGATCGGCCATGCCAACATTGGTTAAGGTTAAATAAAACTCATCACCTTGATCCAATGTTATGGTTGGTGCTGGAAATTCTGCAGCACGAATACCACGATCAATTGCATTACCTTGAACAATTCCTGTTAAGTCTGAAAATCCAAACATGTATTGTAATTTGCCATCGGCCATTGTGACGTAACCATCACCGGCTCCAAGGTGCATACATTTTACGTTAGATGGTGTTGCAGGATCATCTACAATAGCATCTAAATTTGAATCACCAGGGCATTGAACGAATGCAGCTGCATTAACGTTCATTGATACTAGCATTAAGGCGCTAACAACTGCTGCCGGTAGTGCTTTTAAGTAAGTAGAGTTCATTGACGATTGCTCCATTTCTGTTCTATTTTGTAAAAAGTGCGCTACTGTTTTTTTAGTTAAATTCAACATAATTTACACCTCGTCTTTTTTTCGGTTTGAAAATTTAAGACGGATGAAGTAAGCCAGTGTTAACAACATCAACAGTGGTAATAAAGGATCAAAACGCGAACCTTTTTGCACTGTACAACCACCACCAGTACTTGGACTTGCAGTTACTGATGAGGTACTAGCAGGTGTTACTACTGGTAAATCAACTAGTGTGTTAAGAGCAACACCATTAACAACTTCTGGCGGTCCAACAATAAACTGATCCGCACCAGCATCAACACGACCAACGCGTTCATCGTTATCAATGTCCATGCCTAGTTCAGGTATACCTAAGTAACCTGCATTACCAAGACCAATCGCTGAACTATTGGCTGTAATACGATAGTTACTACCGAGATCATTGTTAGGCGACATGCTTGGCTGTGTTAACGATAATGGTCCAAATCGGATATCAATAAAGTTACCACCTTCATCAAATGCAGGTTGTACACCCAGAATTGTTGTTAGCTCAATTTGTTTAACAACAGCTTGTTGACCGATTGGCATGTTCACGTAATCATTAACAAACAATGGATCTAACATACTGTTAGTACTATTTGTTCCTGTGGTATCCGTTAACACACTAGATAGTGGGTTCAATTGACCGGCAACACCAACCACACCATAATCTTTAATACCATCTGCTACTAATTCAAATGGCGTCACGATGTCTCCTTGGTTAACTCGGAAGAAGAATGAACGGTTATTCCAAATAATATTATTGGCTAATCGTGCATTGGAGAATAAACCATATCGTCTTACTGAGCTTCTTCGTGTTATTGACGCTGCAAAGGCATCTCGGAATTGCGGGCTATGAGCATAAGATACAACACCGGCAATACGTGACTGAGATAACACTGCGCTACAAACTGTTGTTAACACTGGGTCACAGAAAGCTTCACCACTGGTTGCAGTACTGTCGTTATACGCAATGGTGTTATTAACCATTAGTATCCGTGCAGTATCAATAAGTGATACAGCGCCACCAGAAAGTCCGGCAACATTATTAACAACAATGTTGTTTGTCATTCTGATTGTATACATACGGTTATAGGTACCTTGCAATACATCACGACCATTAACCATCGCAAAACTAATACCACCACCGTTACCGGCTCCGGCGTTATTACCTTGGATAAGGTTTGAATCAATGATGACATCACCAGCACCGGCAGTTAACTCACCAGGTACTACTGAGACCGCACCACCGATGAACATACCACCACCAGATACTGCATTTTGTTGCTTAAATGATTGATTAAAAATAATAGTATTATCTTCAATTAGCGAACTACCTGTTCCATCTGGAGCACCTAATCCGATATGGCCAATACCACCACCACTACCTTGAGTGAAATTACCACAAACATAGTTTTTAGTAACTTTATACTCTTTAGAACCATGGTTCATACTGATACCGCCACCATAACCGTTTGAAGCACCATTACCAGAAACATAGTTATTGTGGATAAGAACGCGGTCATTTAATGCGTTTGCATAACCATCGTCAGTAGCATTAATTAATGTTGGATGTCCAACTCGAATACCACCGGCGTACACACCAAAGTTACCATAAACGCGGTTATTACTAATTTCTAAATCGTTCGCGAAACCATTAACAACAATACCACCACCGTTGTCAGAACCAGTTACCGAAATACCATCAATACGTGCAACAGTTTCTCTAAGAACAACGTCAGTACCGTTAGCGTTAGTAACAATGACAGGATTACCGTTAGCATCAAGCACTGCTAATTTACCAAAACCACCATTTAAAGGATCTGCATTCTTTGCTAATACAAAGATACCAGCACCTGCTTCAGTGAATAAGGTTAATTGTTCAGGTAATAAGTTACCGACTTGTTGTTTAGGTAATAAAGTAATTGTTTTAGGCACTGCATCAATTAAACCATTAACTAAAGTATCCCAATCTTGTAATTTATTCGATGGAATATTAGCTGCAGTAATAATTGATAATGCACCTGAACCTTGTAACTTAATTGGTTTATGCATAACAACCATTTCGTTATAAGTACCAGGAGGAACAACAACTGTAGTTCCGGTTACAACATCAAGTCTATCGATAGTATCTTGAATTTTACCGCCTTGTGGTACAACTACTATATTGCCACCAACAGTAACCTGGATACCGGCTTGCGTACGTCGACCATCGGCACGGATGATTTCAAGATTACCACTGTTTGGAATAGCCAGTGTAATAAGACCATCATTCCAAGTTGTGGTTGGTACTACAACACCATTAATAGTGACTTCACCAATAGTTGTTCCGAAACCATAATCACGAGTAATGTCTTTAGGTTGACCAGTTTGTAAAGATTCTGGATTGGTAACCAAGGTTGGTCCAAGCGATATAATTTGTAATGTATCACCCGCTTTAGTAACAACAGGACCTGCTACCGAACCAACTGTTTTCGCAATAACTGGAGTACCATTTTGATATTCACAATCTAATGCGTCTTGACCAATTCCTGAGAACGCTGCAATTGGTAATACAGGTGTATCAAGATAGGTTGTTACACCAGGCATGTAGTTAAAGGTATAACAGAACTGTGAATACTGCTTTTGATAATTAGGATCAACTACCATGGCAGGATTGCCTTGAGCATCAATACCCGGGATAGGGCCTGGATCATTCATACAAGCCGTTAACATATTTGGTGAAATACCACTTGATGATGGTAAGTTTTCAGTATATGTCGAAGGTACTAATACATTAAAGCTACCCCATCTATCTGAATATGTACGACCAATCACATTACCTTTCCAATCACGAATCGAAACTGGTAGGAATGGTGGAGAATATTTTTCACCAAAGGTTGGTGAATTTCTATCAAACTCATTTGCTAAATCATTCAAGATAAAGCCCATGATATGACCCGCAACTGGAACATCAGTAAACAAAAAGAAGTCAGCAGCGGCATTTTTACCACCTGTTAGCTTAACTAATTTCTCATTACATAAATCAGATGCTGTACCTGCATTTAGCGGTGAAGTATTAGTACCAGTATCGTCAAGTACAGGGAATAAAGAATATTCAAACGGAACTGCTTCAGTACGTGTACCCATACAAACTGGAGGAAGTAAGTTTGGCTGAACAAATGTCACACCAAAATCTACGTTCTTATCTTCTTCTTTAACTGTTTTATAAGCACGATGATCACCAGTACCTACAATATATTGACCAGGAACTACGTTACCAAAAGCATAACCACCATCAAAAACACCATTTCGAATTTGATTATAGTTACGCAAGCCGTCAAAACAATCGGTTGGATAGACTCCATCAGCTAAAAATTTTGGACTATCAACTGTATTGATACAACCTGTTGGTAAGTTATCATCCCAACTATCCGTTGTTGTGATTTGAATCGCATCACCCATATTAAAATTAGGATCATTTGGATGATAATCAAAATCTTCTGGACCCATTGTTCCACCTGTTGACCAACCTAATGGATAGTTATCAACGTCAGATTTATCAATTTCACCATTTAAATTTGTATCTTTTATAGCATCAGTCACTGCATCATAGTCGTATAATTCAACTTGAATACGTGGAATACCAGGTTCCCATACTTCAGGTGCAGCAAACCGTGGATCATCTTCTGCTCGAGTGACCGCATAATAAACGATACCACTAATACCACCATTCACACCGGCACGTATTTCAGCATCGGTATAAACTTGCTTACCCCATTCGATTATACTGGTTTGACCAAGGAAACCTTGAAAGGCTTGAGTTAACACTTCACCTGTTTCGGTTCGAGAAAATACACCAGTACCAACACCTTGTTCTTGAGGATTAATGTTTGCACCAGGAACAACTTTACCACCGCCATCGACAGTAACGGTAACACCCGTTGCTTTATAACGACTAAAGTCTACTTCAGCAACTAACCAACTGAAAAATGGAAAAACTTGATCATAAGGAGCTTCACCACCGATATCGGTTGGAAATCCTTGATATACCGTACCATCACGCCATCTAATTCCGGTAGCAACTTCAGGCATTCCAACTTCACCCGCATCGCGTACCCCATTACCATTGGTATCATAGAATACGCTTTGTTCAAGACGTGCGAACCACGCAAACAACGATGGATTAACAGTAAGGTCCGTAGTACCAACAGTAATTGCATGTTGACCAAAAATATAATCTAAAGGCTCATCCCAAATTGAAAGTGAGTAGTTACCTGGTGGCACATTTGGAATCACAAAATTACTATTTGCATCACATTTAGCTGCAAATACTTTGCGTCCAATATTGACACCATTGCCTTCATTCAATGCCACAACACAGCTAGACACTGGTGCACCAGCGAAGAAATCAAATGCTGGAGGACGTGAGTTATGAACGGCAGATACTTGACCCCGAATGGTTATACCACCGGTTAATAACGATGGTTCATCTAAATTAACAAAACCCATGAAAACATGAGGACCAGGAGGACCGAATTCTGCAAAGTAAGGTGGCTCATCAGCCTTTACCCATGCATCAATGATTTGTGTACCTTCAATTGTTGATGTTTGAACGTAGTTAGTACCAGTCGGGGGCACAACAATAATGCCGTATTTTGCTGGAGCTAAATTTTGAATAACAGCCATACCGTGAGCATCAGTAATAATATTACCGTTGCCTGAACCTGGGATTAAATTACCAGCAGCGGTGTATTTTGAACCGAGAGGATTACCGTAAACGTCATTAATAATTTGTTGTCCAGATATACCATAACGACCACCAGCATCTTCTAATTTAATATCAAACCCTGGAAGACCGGCTTCACCGACTGAGTTAGGTGTATTATTGGTAGGATGAACATCGTTAAAAACAAAAATTCGTATTTGAGCTGTTTTTAAATTATTTGTTGTAACAACAATTTCAACATTTTCCTGACCGGCTTTAATTTGAGCACCACCCATGGCCTGCCCTGCAGCTTCTTCAGGTAAAATTGAAATATAGTAACGTTTAGCAGGATCAAGACCCAATGTACTCCACACAAATGCTTGTGTGCTTGAGGTAAAACCCTGTGCTATCACTGGCATATAACTTTTATGAAAGTTCAGTGATAAACACTCTTTATAGTCGGCAGTAGCGCCAGAAATACATGTTTGATCAGCTTTAATATCAAAGGTTTGATCTTCTTCTATTACCCATCGAAAGTTTTGATAGGTAATTCCAGTTACCCCGTTCTTAACGGTAACCGAGGTTAACGCGTTAGCTGAAAAAGATATCGAACAAAACAATGCGATTAGTATTGTCGATATCGAGAGTTTATTAAACAGTTTATGTCCATTCACAGGATATATCCTCATCCAAAAGTTTTACACTACGGCAATAACTTACCGCACCAGGTCCAAATATTTGGGCTACCAACAAAAATTGCGTCGGTAAATTCCAAACAATATTTTTATGAGCGTAATGTAACTTAGGACTAATGGTTTACCACTAGGGTGGATGCTGTATTTACATGGTAGGGTTACCCTGCTTTCTGTAGTATGGTTTTGTGATGAGGATCACAGTGAAAAATTTTGATATTTCCAGCTGTTAGTTTATCATTTATGAAAATAATTCTACTTAACAAGCTATTTCTTATCATTCTGCTAATTTCATCGAAAAAATCAAAAAAAATCGTTTCTATCGAAATTGAAATAAAGCTGTAACATTTTACTTGTAAGTAAATGAATATTAAATAAAATAAATTCTTGAGTATCGCTTACTTTATTTTTAAGTTGATGTTTTAACTGCACATCGCTGTCAATTCCGAGTTTTTAATCATTTGTTTTACCTAAAATAATTCCTATTAATCAGCGATTATCACGTCAAAATAATAAATTTGTTATTTAAGATAAATTTAATCTAAATATGTTTACAGTTAATTGTAGATTCTGTAATCTGTAGCCACGGTGTATGGAAGAATTACTGTGTTTCCCTACCTATATTTATCATCTCATGAACGCCCAAGCTAAATATTAACCCTAAAGCAGTTTTTAGCATAACTAAGTGGTTATACCTGTACTTAATCTATCGCCATTCAGTAAGAACATAACGTATTTTTAAAACAAGACTTAGTTTATAAGCCATATATGATTAATAAAAAAACCACGATACTTATTGTTGATGATCACGCCATATTAAGGGCCGGAATTAGAGCACTTTTAGAAGCACAAGAAGATTTTGATGTAGTTGGTGAAGCCGAAGATGGCCGACAAGCTGTAACTCAAGCAATAAACTTGAAACCTGACTTAGTATTATCCGATTTATCCATGCCAAAAACCAACGGTACAGAATGCATTCGAAACATTAAAAAACGATTACCAGACACTAAGGTCTTGGTGCTGACAGTTCATAAATCAGAAGAATATATACACACTGCGTTGAAAGCCGGCGCCAATGGCTACGTGCTTAAAGATGATGGCCGTGATGAGCTCATGTTCGCTATACGTCAAATCTTGTCGGGCAAAACATTTATTAGCCCCAGTATCGCGTGCAATATCGTTAATGGTTATTTAGATAATAAAAATAGAGATAGTGTAACGCCATCGTGGGAAAAGTTAACGCAAAGAGAACGCGAAGTTTTAAAGTTAATTGCAGAATCGTATAAAAATAAAGATATTGCTAAATACTTATCAATTAGCCCTAAAACAGTCGAAAAACATCGTGCAAATATGATGAAAAAATTGGATCTTCATGATGCTGGAAGTATCACAAGTTACGCATTAGAAAATGGCCTCATTAATAGTTAAATTCCCAAACAACTTATTATTATTATTATTTACGACACTTTTATGGCATTATGTCCAATTAGACTACATTTAATGTATCCTAATCTTTTTTATTTTTTAATGACCAAAAGGCCACACTATTTTAATTGAGGTTCCACCTGGCATTTTCGATACAATATTAAACTCCCCGCCGGTTAACTCGGCTCGCTCACGCATACTATTTAATCCAGTTCCAGAACCGTCGTTTAATGTCACCATACTACTTTCATCCAGATTAAAGCCGCGGCCATTATCAACAATAGTGAAATTAATTTTATCACTGACTCGTTCTAGTGATATTTCAATTAAATTAGCGTTAGCATGTTTTGCAATATTGTTCATCGATTCTTGCATAACCCGATAGATTACAACCTTACGATAATCGGTAATATCATCTTCATCGATATTAATCAGCTTATTCACTTTAATCAGTTTGTAAGTGCTTTCAAACTTTCGAATAAACCAATTAATTGTCACTAAAATTCCTAAATCATCTAACATCGATGGTCGTAAATCACTTGATATACGGCGCGTCTCTTCAATCGTTTCACGTATTGTTTCAACAACATCATTTAGTTCACTTTTAGCCGATGAATCTAATTTTTCTTTATGAACATCCATGACATTCTCAATTTTGAATTTAATCGCACTCAACCACTGTCCAATACCATCATGTAGCTCATATGCTAAACGCTTACGCTCATTCTCTTGTGCATTAATTAACTGGCTCGATAATAAGTGCAGTCGATTTTCAGATTGGCGTAACGTTAACTCGGTATTTTTTTGTTCGGTAATATCGATTATATTAATGAGTAATGTATGCTCTGACACTAAATTAATTAAATTTAACTTAATTTCAATCCAAACATGCTCACCATTACGCCGTACTCCTTTGACTACTACTGGTTGCTGCATTGGTGCTATATGAAGGATATTGTCAATAAAGGTATTTAACGATTCCATATCTTCTGGATAGATAAACTCTTCTAATCCACGATCGATAATATGTGTTTTGCCATAATCAAAAATATAAGCAAAACGATCATTACAATAGTCAATTTTTCCGTTATTAATAGTACAGATACCGGCTAATGACGATTGTAGTAATAAATTATAACGCTCTTGAGACTCAACTAAGGCTGTTTTATTAATGGTATGATCTTCAAGTTCTCGACGAAGTTCATCGTTAGACAATCGTAACTGATCCGTCCGCATTCTAATTTTTTTCTCTAACTCATTGGTGTATTTTTTTAATGTTTGCTCAGCAGCTTTTTGTTCGGTGATATCGTCAACAACCAATACTGCAAAACAATTTCGAGTATTGAATTTTTTTTCATCTTCTAATAAACGGCGCAGTGAGAATCTTAGTGATTTATTGTTACTGCCAGGACTACTTTCCCATTCTAAAAATGAATCTTTTTGCAGCCCCTTCCAAATATGTTCCCAATTAATCTTGTAGTTTTTTGTTACTCCCGTAACCAAGGGCTTAATGAGATCTTCAACACTGTCACCGAGGTGAGAGTCGACAGTTCCAAGCCCCCATGAATCAATGGTGCGGTTAACTCGAACAACATTTGCCTGTTTATCCAGCACTATGACCAATTGCGGCATAACATCAATGGTACTTTCCCATTCTTTTTTAGCTTGGAAAATACTTTTTGTATGTTGTGCAACAACTGGATGCATATTCGGTTTCATGAGAGAAATCGATATAACATTTGCCATTGCGTTCAAAAAGGCTATTTTAGAGTCATTAAATTCTCGATCGGTTTCAGAATAGACCGCTAACAAACCAGAATTTCCACCGTCTATCGATATTGGCACACTAATGCCACTAACAACTGGATACCCTCCAATTAAAGTCGATGCCATTTCTCGATCGGGTTCATTTGACTCATTAAAAGAAACAATATCTCGACACAAAAGTGACATTATTATTGCGCGTTGGCCATGGATATTTTCCGTTTCAGGTGGTAGACCGTAGGTGCCAATAATGTTAATTTCTTCGGCATCTTTAATAACTTCACCAACAATGACATAACTAATAGGAAGAACATCGGCAATAAAGTTAACCGTTCGCTCTACAATGGATAACCTATTTTCATGTTCGAGCAATGTATCTTTGGAAAACTCCCGTAATCTACGCATATAAATTTGTTCCGAATTGTTTTTTCCGGGTAAGTTATCGTCAGAGGCTTCATTTACATCAAAAGTTTTCATTGTGTATTATTCGTTGAGTTTCAAGATAAGTTCAGTAATATATAAGTAACCGCTAATGTTTTGTGGTTGTACAACATTATTGTATGACAGAATAAGTGATTTGCTAGATGAAATAAATAATATTTTAAGCACATTAGACTAAAAATCGATTCTATCGACTTTATGCCAGTTATATATATAAGTATAATGCTTGGTTTACATTATTCATCTCCAATCTAACTGGACTTCATTATGCTAGACATTATTCCAAATAAAAATCTAAAACCAGTAACGCATCGATTATCGATTAAAAACCAACTATTGACCGTACTTACAATTATTGTGTTTAGTCTTCAATTAAGCAACGCCAGCGAGCGTCATAAAGCGCCAGTAAAAAAACATTATAAAGTTTCATACCCAAAAGTTAAACTAACGGCTATTAATATTATAGACACCAATAATAATTCAGTTAAGTTGACAACTGAACTCAATAAAGGGCCGGTGGTTGTTAATTTCATATTCACCAGTTGTACTGCAATATGTCCTATATTGTCATCAACATTTTCTCAAGTACAACAACGGTTTGATGAAATCAAAGTTAAAGATATCAGGCTAGTCTCATTTTCTATTGATCCTGAGCGTGATACACCAGCTCGATTAAAAGAATATGCTAAGAAATTTAGTGCCGGAGGCCGTTGGAAATTTTTCACTGGTAATGTTGACGATATGTTAAGCGTTGAAAATATATTTGGTAATTACCGTGGCAACAAAATGAACCATCTACCCTATACTTTTATTCGCATCAATAAAAATTCAAAATGGATTCGCCTTAAAGGATTTGTTAGTGCCTCCAGTATTATTAATGAAATTAACACAGCTAATTAAAAACTATGCAAACTATTTTCCGAAATAATAACTCAAAATTAAAAGCAATTTTTTCTGCTTTGATGCTTTGTACTTTATTTATTACTTATCCAAATATAATTATAGCTAAAACAGACTCTTTAATCTCAACCATAGCAAATGGCAAACGCATTTACGAACTCGGTATTTTGCCTAATGGTCAGCCGGTTGTTGCTTTTGGAGCCGCTAAAATTAAACTCTCAGGTCAACAAGCAAGCTGTATAGGCTGCCATCGACGCAGTGGTTTTGGTTCCATCGAAGGTGAACAGCGGATATCACCAATTTTAGGTGACATATTGTATAAACAACGTAATAAAGACTATAAACAATTATCACGACGAAGAATAAAGGGTAATGGCGCTCGACCGGCTTATACCGACCAATCACTATCAAAAGCCATCACATCGGGTTCTGGAGCAGATAATCGCGTACTCAATCAATTAATGCCCCGCTACGATTTAACGGCGACGGATGTTCATTCAGTCATACAATATCTAAAAACGCTCACGTTAAAAACAGAACCTGGAATAACAAAAGATAAAATTCATATAGCAACAATAATCGCTAGCGACGTTCCAGATAAGTTTAGCGCTGCGATGTTAGATTTATTAACTAATTACATTCACGATCTCAATGCTAAAACTCGAATGGAACAAAAACGTGCTTCCAACTCACCTTGGCATAAACGGTGGGAATACGAATCTTATCGTAACATTGAGTTACATACCTGGAAATTAACAGGACCAACATCTAGCTGGACTAAACAGTTACAAACTTACTACGACAAACAAAATGTTTTTAGCGTGATAAATGGCATCAGTCTTAACTCTTGGGAAATTATTCATCAGTTTTGTAATAATATTAAACTTCCGTGTTTATTTCCTACAACCGAATTACCTGTTCTTGAAGCTGGGAACATATATAATGTTTATTACTCTGGCGGCATCGCTTACGATTCAAAAACAATTGCAGCTCATATTAAATCTGAATTTAAAAATAAAAAGAAGTCAGTTTTACAAATTTATCGAAATGATAAAAAAAGTAACATAGCCGTTAACGTTTTATCTCTGGATTTAAAATCAAAAAAATTCACGGTCAAAAATCACGAAGTTGAGCATAAAGGCAAATTGAGTGCAGCACAGTGGACAACAATCATAAAAAAATACAAACCTAATATTTTAATATCTTGGTTAGATGCCGACGATGTTAAAGCGCTAAATTCTAACAAGGTTCAGGTTCAATCCATCGAACGATTGTATTACTCTCACGCCCATCTTGGCGATCAGTATCCGTCTATTATTAATTCAAACACGCAGAAATCCTATATTGTCTATCGCTATATGTTACCAAAACGTAAAAAATTGCACATAACCAGAGCAACAGGTTGGGCTAATCGAAAAAAGATCGACATCTCAAATGAAAGAGTCATCGGCAATGCTTTTTTTGCAGGCACATTATTTAATCGTGCAGTCAAAAAAATGCGAGCTAATTTAAACCAGGAGTATCTACTCGAACTGGTAGAATCCATGCTAGAAAACAACGCATTTCAGTCGGTCTATCCAAAGCTATCATTGGGGCCTGATCAACGAATAGCATCAAAAGGTGCTTATATTTTGGGGCCTTTGAGTAATGCTGATGTTAACAAAAAAGAAAACTATACTTGGATCCGTCACTAATCTTCCAAAGGAAGGTTATAAAGCAAATTGAATGCAGCACAGCCAGTAAAGAATTTATCGTGTTCGCTACAAAAATTATAGATTCAAATTTATGTGAAAATTAATTAATAACTTGTATTAAGCAACTGCTTTCCAACCGTTGTCAGTCTCTTCAAGATTCAGCTTAAAAAATACATTACGATTTAATTGTGCAATACGTTCGACATGCTGGCGCATAGTCCCTTCTGAGTCTACCTGTTCAATGTACAACCATCGAAGCAACCTATCAGCCGGGCCAGTAATTTCACCTCGTTCACTTTCCCAATGACGAATAGTAGGCTCTTCAACAGCAAGATGATAAGCTAAATCAACTTGAGAAAATTCAAGCTCTTTTCTGAGAAAGCGAATTTCAGCACCAGTCAATTGAGCCTTATTATTTGCCAACTCTAAGCCAATTAAACGATGTAAGCCTTTAAGGTTATGAATTGAAACAGCCTCACCATAGGATGTTTCTTTAATACTAAAGCCATTTCTTAAATATACATTTTTAAGTCCACTATCAACGTAGTGATACATATGATTATCGGTTATATCAGTCATAGTGCAATCTCCAGATTTAAAATTATACAGTACAAATTCCGTACTTTAAACTCCCTTCCATTAGGACACAAAGTTATTATTATTAATTTTATATTGCAGTAATTACGATGATGTAATTACCAGTATCACCATTGTCTAGTGCGCAAACGACCTTAAGTGGATCACCCGCTGATAAAACGGCTAGTGACATTTCCCAGTTTCCTCTCATACTCCGATATGGATCTTCAACAAATCGACCATGCTGAAGACAACAAATAACTTGTTTTCGTGTAATCATTCGCTCTTGCATACGTGTTAATGCGTGTCTGCTTATAAGTACTCTCCATCATCTGCTTGAATAATGTCATTCAATATACGTTTAGCAATAATAGGAGTTAACTCCATTGTCAGGACGTTTTCATCTGGCACTTAGCAACTACTCCTTATTATTGACTTATACCGTTAATTATTAACGGTAGCTTGTATAATGTCAAGGAATTAGAACAAAATGACTGTACAACTATTAGCAAAAAAAGCCTTAAAACACCGGGTTTATTAAATTAATAACCATATTATTGATATGGTAATATCGATATTGAATATACAAACAGTTACACTATATGTAATATTTGTATAGAAAGAAAAAACTAAGTGGTGCCGGAAATAGGAATCGAACCTACGACCTTCGCGTTACGAGTGCGCTGCTCTACCAACTGAGCTATTCCGGCTTGATTATTTTTCTATTTATCTCAATAAAATACAGTAAATGCCAATTTTATTAATATTTGTACGACAATATGACAAATAATTGCTCTAGAGCTTTATTAGCGCCACATTATATCAATGTTGATCGTTAAGTTTCACCTTAAAAATGGACTTTTATTATTCTGTTATGTTTTATATTTTATTCCAATGTTTCTATGGATTTGTAATATCGTTAATGTGTTGTGCCGCTATATCAAAGCTATACATAGTATCAAACTTCACTTTTTTCCTGTTACAGTCAAATTTAGATTTTTCAAGTATTAAAATATCTGCAAAATCAACATCTTTTTTCTTTGAGCCAACTTTGATGGGAATTGATTCTTTAAAACCAAATAAAGTTTTCCAGACACTCTGACTATCTTCAAAAACAATATTAGGTTCTTTAAAAAGCTGTTCAACAATTAAAATCAAATCATCCTTTTTTAATTTGTACTTTTTCCCCTTTAAAGTCCAAATTGTTTCAATCAAAACAATATCCGTGACTAATATTTTTATCTTACCTTCTATCAACTTTACAGCTAATGCTGCTTGTTTTTTGTCGTCTTGCAGTAAATAACGAAGCAAAACATTTGTATCTATTGAGATCACACCGCACCTTTGCGTCGACTTGTTACCGTGTCTTGCAATGAATCATTATCACTATAATTTTTATTATTTTTTACATGGCTCAAAATACCTTTAGCTGAACCTTTAACCTTTTTAACTATGGTTATTTGATCGTTATAAATAAATGTTTCAACTTCATCTCCAGGTTCAATATGAGCCTTTATACACTGTTCTATAGGGATTGTTATCTGTCTTTTCGCACTAACTTTTGGCATTTCACACCTCTTTACATATTCAATATAGTAAAGATAATTCATTCTTTACATTACGTCAATAGTAAAGAATAATGGTTAGCTCATTACTTCCAATAATGTAATGTAAACACAAACAGACTATATTTAACTGCTCATTCAACTCTAGCGATGTCATTGGAGCTCATTTTATTTCAAAATACGTTTGTCCCAATTAATACCCGTGTAATAAAAACGTTATTAAGCAATTTCAAAAATAAGCCATATAAATCATGTACTTATGCTACTAATGGTAATAATGTGATAAGCATCACGATTTTCTAGACATTAATATCCTGTTAAGTAATAGCTCGTATAATAACCAAATGAAGCATTTTTAGTGCTAACGAATGCTTAGTGTTGTAACCTATCATTTTAGTCAATTTGAAAACTATCA
>VAOX01033520.1_pt1 | contig 14897 bp, 11 predicted proteins | sample 3393891 | NCBI WGS metagenome assembly VAOX01 (sample SAMN08290429, study PRJNA428436) | hydrothermal vent metagenome | isolation source: Deep-sea hydrothermal vent chimney | place: Indian Ocean: Southwest Indian Ridge | depth 2822 m m | reverse complement strand
GTAAAAATCGTAAATCGGCAGGTAGTTTGTCACCTGCTTCAAGTAACACAATGTCTCCAGGAACCAGTTGTTCGGCTTTTACGGTTTGGCGTGTACCGTCTCGAATGACAGAGGCGCGTAACGCAAGCATGTGGCGAATAGCATCCATTGCTTTTTCTGCTTTACCTTCTTGTAAAAAACCAATAAAAGCATTAATAATCACTACCGCAATAATTACAGTTGTATCAATTACATGACCGAGTAGTGCGGTAATAACGGCTGCACTTAGAAGAACGTATATAAGGATGTTATGCAGGTGACGAAAAAATCGTACTAGTACATTGCGGGGTAGTGGCTCAGGTAATTTATTGAGACCGTGGCTAGCTAGTCTGTGGCTCGCGTCGGTCTCGTTCAAACCTAGGCGCGTCGTTTCCAATTCTGATAATGTTTGATCAGAGGTTTTATTATGCCAGTTATGAATATTTTTCATTGTATGCTGAAAAATAGCTCCTTGTTAAATTTTATTGTTGCATTTTTTTGTTGTTGTATTCACTACCTAAAGTCATTTTAGAAGTATCCTGTCACAGGGGCAAGTGCACTGTTAGTAGATAGTCGTTTTAATAAATGGAGATTTATTCATCGTATTTCTCGCCTAATATACGATGACTTTCTTTAAGGATGTAATCTAAAAAAGTTCGAGCAACTAAGGATAATTTTCGACCTTTTAAATGCGAAATATACCATCGGCGTTTAAGCGGAAAGCCTTCTACATCGAGTATTGTTAATTTTTGAACTTCGAGTTCGAGTTGTACACTGTGCAGAGACACTACGGCAATTCCAAGCCCCGCCATAACGGCTTGCTTAATGGCTTCACTACTGCCGAGTTCCATGTAGGGTTCAACTTTGATACCTTCTTTTTCTAATAGTTGTTCGAATACGTATCGGGTTCCTGAGCCACTTTCGCGAATTAGCAATCGATGTTTAGCGATGTCTTTTAGCGAAATATTTTTAGCGTGAGCTAAAGGGTGATTTATCGGAGCGATAATACCCAAAATGTTATTGAGAAACGGGTAAACTTCCAGCTTCTCATCTTCCTGGATTTGTCCCATAATTACAAAATCATCGTCGTTATTCATCAAACGCTCGATAACATTGGCTCGATTGGTAAATTTTAATTTAGGTTCGACATCCGGGTATTTCTGTAAAAATGCCCCAAGTAAATTAGGTAAAAAATATTTTGCGGTGGTAACCACTGAGACTTGTAAGCTGCCTTTAACAGTCCCTTGAAGTTCCTCGAAAGATATTTTTAAATCCTCAACTCTTTTAAGGATATCCAAACTCGCAGAGTACATTGCCTTACCAGCTGCAGTCGGTAGTATTTTCTTTCCTACCTTCTCAAATAAGGTGATTCCGGCTTGGGTCTCAAGTCGTTTAATTTGAATAGAAACAGCAGGTTGCGTGATACATAGCGCTTCTGCCGCACGGGTATAACTACCAAGCCTTGAGACTGATTCGAACAATTTTAGTTGCTGTAGTGTTAAATGCATAATGCGTACTATAAACAAATGTAAATACAAATGATAACAAAAACTAATTTTTATAAATACTCAAATAGCTATATATTTTGTACCTACTTAAATAACTGCACTCAACTAGATTTAACATTACTAATGTACGGTGCATTATCTGGGTAAAAGAAATCTCTAGTTTTTAAATAATAGAACGCTATTATTTAGGAATTAATCGATAAATAAACTGTTGAGGAAATACAACATGGCAAAGACTTATAGTGCGGGCGTAAAAGCATACCGCGAAACTTATTGGGAGCCTGATTATGTCGTTAAAGAAACTGACATCTTGGCTTGTTTTAAAATTACTCCACAAGACGGTGTTCCTCGTGAAGAAGTTGCAGCAGCAGTTGCGGCTGAATCTTCAACTGGTACCTGGACTACAGTATGGACTGATTTATTAACCGATCTTGATCACTATAAAGGCCGTTGCTATGCAATCGAAGACGTGCCTGGTGATGACACTTGCTTCTATGCTTTTATTGCTTATCCCATCGATTTATTTGAAGAAGGTTCTGTGGTAAACATTCTTACCTCGCTCGTTGGTAATGTGTTTGGATTTAAAGCACTACGTGCACTTCGTTTAGAAGATATTCGTTTCCCAGTTGCTTACGTGATGACCTGTAATGGACCACCACAAGGTATTCAAGTAGAACGTGATATCTTAAATAAATACGGTCGTCCTTTATTAGGGTGTACTATTAAACCTAAACTGGGTTTATCTGCTAAAAACTACGGCCGTGCTTGTTATGAAGGCTTACGTGGTGGTTTAGATTTCACTAAAGATGATGAAAATGTAAACTCACAACCATTCATGCGTTGGAGACATCGTTTTGATTTCGTGATGGAAGCAATCCATAAAGCGGAAGCTGAAACTGGTGAACGTAAAGGTCATTACCTAAACGTTACTGCACCAACTGCTGACGAAATGATGCGTCGTGCTGAATATGCTAAAGAAATTGGCGCACCTATCATCATGCATGATTACCTAACTGGTGGTCTTTCTGCAAATACACAATTGGCACAATGGTGTCAAAACAATGGTATGTTGTTACACATCCATCGTGCTATGCACGCAGTGCTTGATCGTAACCCGCACCACGGTATTCACTTCCGCGTACTAGCAAAAATTCTTCGTTTGTCTGGTGGTGATCATCTGCATTCAGGAACCGTTGTTGGTAAATTAGAAGGCGATCGTGACGCTACTCTAGGTTGGATCGACATCATGCGTGATTCATTCATTAAAGAAGATCGTACACGTGGTATTTTCTTCGACCAAGATTGGGGTTCAATGCCTGGCGTTATCCCAGTTGCTTCTGGTGGTATTCACGTATGGCACATGCCTGCATTGGTTAGCATCTTTGGTGATGACTCTTGCTTACAATTTGGTGGTGGAACTCTTGGCCATCCTTGGGGTAATGCTGCTGGTGCTGCTGCTAACCGTGTTGCGGTTGAAGCTTGTGTTGAAGCGCGTAACTCTGGTGTTGAGCTAGAGAAAGAAGGTAAAGACATTCTTACTAAAGCTGCTTCTCATAGCCCAGAACTTAAAATTGCGATGGAAACTTGGAAAGAGATCAAATTTGAATTTGATACTGTTGACAAAATCGACGTTGCACATAAGTAAGTTTAACACTGTAAATTCAGTGGCTTTTGCTTAACGCAAATAGCCACTGAGTAAACATACATAATTTGGAGTAAATCACATGAGTGATGTACAAGATTACAATTCAAGCTTAAGCGATGCTGCTGTAAGCCGAAAATATGAAACTTTTTCATATTTACCACCATTAACTAAAGAATCAACCCGTGCTCAAATCCAGTACATTGTTGATAAAGGTTGGAACCCAGGTATTGAACACACAGAACCACAAAATGCGACTAGCAACTACTGGTACATGTGGAAGTTGCCTTTATTTGGTGAAACCGATGTTGATGTTATCTTAGCTGAAGTAGAAGCATGTCATAAGGCACATCCTAACAACCACGTTCGTTTGTTAGGTTTTGATAACTTTGCACAATCTGCAGGCGCATCTATGGTAATTCACCGTGGTGTTTCTGTTTAAGATTAGTACTGAGTAAAATCAATATGCAAGATTAAAAGCCTCTGGCTAAGGTATTTAGTTTAGAGGCTTTTTTGCCTATAATTCACATTAATATTAACTAATTAAAGAGATTTATATGGCACGTCCTGATAAATATGTTGGAATTAATAACGAAGTCCATGGTGGCATGACCACGATTGGAAAAATAATCCGTGATGCTTGGGTATTCGGAATAATTGAAGAAACTGAAACCTGTGAAGGCTGGAATTTTGCCGGTGTTGATGCCTTATTAGATAAGATCAATGTTGAGTGGGATAAATACGGCTGCTTGGTCAGTCACTTACCACCTGAATTACGTGAAAGACACGAACGAATTCATGGCAAAGCAATTGCAGAAGCGCACGCTGCCGGATGGTGTGGTGAAGTTGAAACTGATGATGAAAAGTAGTTCAAAAAACTACATTTGCACATGCAGTTCATCCAATAAAATTAAGAATTATTTAGTTGTTTAATTATTTGAGCAGCTAACGAATGTAACTATTTAACATTTAATTAGCGTTAATCGAAAAAGAGAGAGTAGGACATGTCCGTTACTGATATCGTTGTAGATGCCGAGCAATATTTAATTAAAGAAGAACCTTATTATGAACCGGTTGGTTCAGAAATAACATTATACGAATCCGCTTATGATGTTCGTATGCCCATGATGATCAAAGGTCCGACTGGGTGCGGTAAATCGCGTTTTGTCGAACACATGGCTTGGAAACTTGGCAAGCCTTTAATTACCGTTGCGTGTAATGAAGACATGACAGCATCGGATTTAGTTGGCCGTTTCCTGCTTGATAAAGACGGCACTAAATGGCAAGACGGGCCATTAACAACAGCTGCTCGAATGGGCGCTATTTGTTACCTCGATGAAATTGTTGAAGCGCGGCAAGATACCACGGTTGTTATTCATCCATTAACGGATCACCGTCGTAGTTTACCATTAGATAAAAAGGGTGAACTGATTCAAGCGCATCCTGATTTCCAATTGGTTATATCCTATAACCCGGGTTATCAAAGTTTAATGAAAGATTTAAAACAATCCACCAAGCAACGTTTTGGTGCAATGGACTTTGATTATCCAGAAGAAAAAACTGAAATAAATATTGTTTCAAAAGAATCTGGTGTAGCACCAGAAATTGCAGAAAAATTAGTTCACATAGCACATCGTGCCCGTAATCTAAAAGGTCACGGTCTTGACGAAGGTATCTCAACACGATTATTAGTGTATTCCGGACAACTAATTGCTAAAGGTGTGGCACCATTAGATGCGTGTAGAATGACCATGGTCACACCATTAACGGATGATCCGGATATGCGCGACACATTAAACGCGGCTGTTGAAACGTTTTTTGGATAATTGAATAGTATCTGATTAATATCTTCAATTTAGGACACAGAATCGGGATAGTCCTATCAAGACCGTGTGCCGCACAGGACGCAACCCAGGTTGCCCTCTCTTGCTTTGCAATTCACCTTGCGGCACCCGAGCAAGCCATGGATGGCAAGGTTTTGCGAGTCTTGATAGGGCTATCCCGGTTTCGTGGCCGGATTTAAACTGCATATCAAACAAAATCGGAAAGTGCAGCGAGTCTTAATCTTAGGAAAATAATAGAAACTCACTATGGCGATAAAGCTAGAAGATTACGAAGAATTCCTATCAGAAGCATCACCTGAAGTACGCGGTGTTTTGGAAAGTACCTTTCAAGAAGCATCACGCGTGATGTCTCCGACCGGTTTACAGGAGTATATGGATGGTGCAAAAACGCTATGCAATCTTGGCCGCGGTGCCGGTGTTGTAGTGTCTTATTTGCAAGAAATTCCCTTAGTCGCAAAAGAATGTGGTGAAGACGTTATTGGTGATTGCCTCACTGCCGCCATGAAATTATCATCCATGACTTCAGGTGAAGTTGTCGCATTATTATTTGCTAGTATGCCTACTGCAGCACGTAACCTTGGTGATGCTGAATTATTCCGTGGTTATCTAACGTTAATACACCAGCTTGCGTCAACAGCATCGCGCGGCGTTCGTCCGATGCTCAATCATATCGAAGAATTATTATCAAAATTAACCTTAAGCGGCCTACGCCGTTGGGCACATTTTGGCTCGCAGGCCTATCGTCGTGACTTTAATAATTTAACCGCCTATTTTAATTTAGAATCTGCTGATAGCCGAGCAGTGTTGCAAAAAGAACGTCGTGGTATTTTATTTATAAAAACCCAACGTAAATTAAATTTTTATTTACGCGCATTATGGGGACGTGATTTTTTTCTAAGACCTACCGGCGCAGACTTTGCTGATTTTAGACCGTTTATCGAACATCGAATTTTACATTTACCGGATGCATTAGATGATTGTGGCGATGTTCCTGGTTTAGAACTCTATCGTGCAACGGCAGCGCACATGGCATCACACATGGTGTATTCCACCTCACCAATATCGGCAGAAGAACTCAGTCCGGCTCAAATGTTTTTTATTGGCCAGGTAGAAGATGCACGAATTGAATACAAAGCAATTAATGAATTTCCGGGATTAAAGAAACTCTGGCGTTCATTGATGGATGTTGAAAGTGATGAGAAGGTTGAACACCCAACCATGCCAATCCTTGAACACTTCGCGATTATGCTACTGGATAACACCGAAACATCCGATGATGAAGAATTAAATAATTTAGCAAAACGATTCCATGAAAACATCGAAGCAAAACAAGACGATAATACCTTTAGTTGGAATATGGGCCTTGATGTATTTAACCTATTTTCAAAACGTAAAGAAGTACCGAGTTTACGAATTTTAGAACGCATTGCAATTCCTTACCGTGATGACAATCGTTATGTTTGGGAGTTTGAAGAATTTTCTTGGGATGTCGAACACGAATACGTTCCAGCCAGTCAGCGACAAGTACGTCGTACAGTTAGCGTGATTGAAATGGCCCATGAAGTTGATTGTGAATTAGCCGGTGACGACGCACAAGAAATTTGGACCTGCGAAACAGAAATGCGTCCTTATGAAGATGATCTAACCGAAAACACCAAAAGCTTCAACGATATGTGGGGTAAAGAACCAGTCTCTGATCCATTTCATTATCAAGAATGGGATTATCAAATCCAATTACATCGTCCTGATTGGACAACAGTCTACGAACGCCGTCAGCCTCGTGGCCATGTCGAAGACATCCAAGCCATTATTGATGAATACAAACCTGTAGCGCATCGGATTAAACAAATTATCGACATGCTAACACCCGAAGGTGTGCAACGCGTGCGTAATATGGAAGACGGCGATGAAGTGGATCTTAATGCCGCCATTGATGCCATGATAGCGATTCGCATGGGCGAACAACCTAATACTAGAATTACCATGCGAAACGTATTAAAAACACGTGATTTATCGGTGGTGTTATTATTGGATTTATCCGAGTCCACCAATGAGCCAATGAACGGTTCAGAAAAAACCGTATTGCAACTAACCCGAGAAGCTGCAACCTTAGTAGCTACGGCGATAGAAGGCATTGGTGATCCATTTGCTATTCACGGTTTCGCATCCGATGGTCGTCACGATGTACAATATTATCGCTTTAAAGATTTTAACCAAAGTTTTGATGATGAATCAAAATCGCGACTTGCCGGAATGAAAGGGGGCTTGTCAACGCGCATGGGTGGTGCACTGCGTCATGCTGGTCGTCATTTATTAAAGCAGCAAGAAAAACGCAAATTAGTCTTATTAGTCACCGACGGTGAACCTGCTGATATCGACGAACGCGATCCACAGCACCTGCGCCACGATACTAAAAAAGCAGTTGAAGAACTGTATAGTACCGGTGTTATGACCTACTGTTTAACTCTGGATCCTAATGCGGATGATTATGTGAAACGTATCTTTGGTTCTAATAACTACACAATCATTGATCATGTTGATAAACTACCGGAACAGCTACCGACATTATTTGCCAGTTTAACGGCATAAAATATTAACATAAGGAAGTCTCAATGCCACTAATTAATATGCGCGACATGTTGTATCACGCGTATGAAAATAATTATGCCGTAGGTGCATTTGATTTAGTGAGTTTGGATTTTTTAGAAGCCGTTATTGATGCCGCTGAAGCTTGTCGCTCATCGGTTATATTGAGTGTAGCCGAGCCGCATTTTGCTCATTACGATTTTGAGCTGTTATTGCCCGCAATTGAAGCAGCCGCTAAACGGGCATCGGTCCCGGTGGCAATCCAGTTAGATCACGGCAGTAGCCTAAAATCGTTGATTAAAGCCATTAACCTAGGTTGTAATGGTATTATGTTCGACGCTTCTAATTTAGAATTTTCAGAAAATTTAAAAAAAACACAAGCCATAGTCTTAATGGCGCGCCAGTGTGGCGTTTCAGTTGTTGGTGAGTTAGGTTATGTTGCGGGCATCGAAGGTGAGGGAGCAAAACAGCATCCCGGTGAAGCCATGATGACAAGTGTTGCAGAAGCAAAATCTTATGTTGAAAAAACCGGTGTTGATTTTTTAGGGGTAGCCATTGGCACCGTTCAAGGGCGCATGGATGGTCGAGCAAAACTTAATATTCCTCGTCTGAAACAAATTTATCAAGCCATTAATATTCCACTGGTTATTCATGGTGGCAGTGGTTTAGATGAAGAGCAGTTCCACAAGTTAACCTCAAACGGCGTAGCTAAGATTGATTATTACACCGCATTATCGGATATGGCCGCTGATGCCATGCGCAAACGAAGTAAAGAAAATCCAAATGGCAGTTTTATTGATCTTAAAAAAGATGTAAAACAAACAATTAAAAACGAGGTTCAACGTTGTCTAAAACAATGGGGAAGTGCCGGACGTGCTGCAGAAGTTCTAGAGCAATGCGAACCTTGGTTATCCGTTGAACATTTAATTATTTATAATTTGAGTCCATTGTCGAAGCAGTCAATAACAAAATTAATGTCGACCGGAAAAAAATTACTGTCTGAAATTCCCGGCGTTAGAGATGTGTTTAGCGGTGAGGCGGTTAACAATAATGGTAAATACCGCTTTTGCTGGTCTGTGCGTTTCACTCATCAAGCCGCGCTTGAAAGTTTTCACCAACATCAAGGGCTTGAGCAGTTTCTAAAAAATCAATTTTCACCCAATGTTAGTGATGCTATTAGTATTGATTATTATGAAAATGTTTAATAGTCATTTATTCTACGCCAGGCATACTAAATTAATTAAAATAAATCCCCTATAGCTTGGCTTGGTTTGGTATTTAATTCGGCTTCTTTTTTACCGAGTGTATACGCTTCGAGTAAGGCTTTTTTTAATTCAATATGCTGGTTTAAATCTGTAATATTCATATGCTGTTCGGCAATGATTAATAATTTTTCCAAGGCATTGTTTTCGTACCATGCCGTTTCAAAGGCCGCCATATCCAATAGGCCATCTGAAATAAATTCTGCAATTAAACCTTGGGCATCGCTGTACGTTATTACTTGAGCTTGCATCATTTCGTATTCGTACGAATAAAGATCAAAATTATTGTGTTTGGCAATGAGTTGGCATATGTTGGGAAAATTACAACCATTAACAAGGTAGGAGTCAAGCTCAATTGTAATAGATGGGCTCAGGTTCTGTCCTTTAAATGAAAACGCTATTGATGCTGTAATTTTATTTTTCATGGTTAATTAAGCTGTTAGAGACATAAATAGTTTAGGTAATTTTTCAGGTAACTTTTCGACATTATCGATGACGGTATAACCGTTGTTACCAAAAATATCACCGATATAGTCATCGGCTTTTTTATCGAGACTAATACAATGAGTGTAGATGCCTTTAGCCGATAATTCATCCACTGCTTTATGGGTGTCATTTATCAGTAATTTTTCATCATTAACATCAATGTCCGCAGGTTCGCCATCGGTTAAAATTAATAATAATTTTTTATCGGCTTTTTGGCCTTCAAGATAATGTGAGGCATGACGAATCGCGGCTCCCATTCGAGTTGAATAGCCCGCTTCAATCGCGGCCAAACGTGATTTAACCTCATCATTCCAGTGTTCGGTAAAACCCTTGAGGTGGTGATAACGAACATTATGACGGGTGTCTGAATGAAAACCAGCAATGGCAAATTTATCACCCAGTTGTTCTATTGACCAACCGAGTAAGGTAACCGCTTCGCGGCTAAGTTCTAAAATGGATTGACTACAGCCTTCAGGGATTTCGTGTAATGATGCCGATAAATCCATTAATAGTAGTACCGCAAAATCGCGACCATCGTGTTTATGGCTCATGTTGATACGAGGGTCGGGCTGTGCGCCGCTTTTAAGATCAATGATTGAACGGATTGCAACATCCAAATCCAGTTCGCTGCCTTCTTCCTGATAGCGAACTCGAACGTAATTCTGCGGTTTTAATAAATCTAAAATTCGTTTTAGATAATTGGCGAGAGCGGAATGTTTCTCTAATATCTTGTCAATATCCGCAGCATTACCGGGTGGGTGAAGTGACTCATATAAAGTTACCCAGTCTGGTTTGTAACTGTTGCTGTTATAATCCCATTCTTGATAATGGCGTGGTGGTAAACCGTCGGGAACTTGCTCGTCGGCTTCTTGCGGTTTTGCTTGAATGTCTTCGGGCTCATCATCTTCTTCAATAAATACCCACAAGTGACGATTATCATCACGGTAATCAACGTCAGTATTGTCAAAATGAATTTTTGGAAGTTGATCACTTTGTAAACGTGTTTTTGCGGTAAACGAAATGGCCAGCATTAACATTGCTTTGGTGTCAGATTCTACACCGTCTTTTAATATGTCATGAAATTTTTCGACAAACTCAAGCACCACGGGGTGTTGGTAGCCGTGATTCTCATCAAGGATCGCTCGCGATAGCATGGCGAGGCGATGACGAATGCACGATGTTGTTTCATTATCACAACTACCTTCAACGGGTATTGGATGTAATGCCAACAGGTATTTTTTTAAACCGGGATACTCTCTAAGCATTAATGTTTCAATGCGTGAGTCTTCAAATATTTCGACGGCTACGCGTTGAAACGGTGATAAGTTATCGGCAATTTGTCTGGTTGACCAGCGTTTGTGAGCAGCCATGTGTGCTAGAACAATGCGGTATCTATTCATGCCCGATACGCCGTTTAATTCATCAAAAACATCGGGTACCCGCATACCAAGTTGATCGTAATACGGTTGTGGTTTACGTAATTCATCGAAGCCCAGTGAATAGGGCACAACATATTCTTCGAGTTGCCACATGCTGCGTAGGTAATAATCTATTTGCCGCTCGTGATCCATATACAAGGTGCCGTGGCGTTCTCGTTGTAACATGGCTTTTGCATCAGCCGATTGCAAGGTGAAATAATCGCGTTGACGCTCGGGGTGATTATTATAATTTCGGGCACCGTAGTCCATCCAGTTTTTTAAACCTTCAAGTGACAGTTGGCTAAGTAAGTAAGGTATTTGTTGTAATAAATCCGGTAAACCCGGACTCGGGAAGGTGGTGTGGTGTCCGTGGATGGAACCGGTTGTTGCGTGCATCATTTCAAAAATGATGTCGATGAACTTTTTCATCTGCTCACGGCTACCCAAACGGCGCGCGGCTTCAGGCAAGCACTGCATAAACGGTGGTATTGAATTACCATTGGGCGTGCGCGACATATCCCAAACTGCTTGCGATACCATTTTAAGCATTTCTTCACCCAACTTATGTGCCATGTCGGGCATTTCTTCCAGATAAACCAACACTGGCTCAAAGCCTCGGCCAATCATGCAGACCATTGATGCACCTTTTAAGTAATCTGCTACTCCTTCATTACTTAAACGGCGCAATATATCTTTCATGTAGTCATCAAAGCAATCATCAATTTGCTCGAAACTGCATTTTAGTTTTTTACGGTAGTCGGAATATTGGGTTTCAGGTGTCATTTTTTTATTTCTATTGTAGCGATTAAATCGTGTTAAAGATTAAGCAAAAATACTATCAATTGAATGAACCAGTGTTTCCCGAATATCTTTATCATCGGTAATTGGTGTGACTAATGCCATGCGGCAAGCAGCTTTAGCTTCAATGCCATTATTCATTAGTGTTGCGGCATACACCAATAAGCGGGTTGAAATACCTTCATCCAGACCATGGCCTTTTAAGTTACGCGCCGTGTGTGCAATTTTAACTAATTTCGATGCAATGTCTTTAGTTATACCAGACTCTTTGGTGACAATGGTTGTTTCAACTTTTGAATCGGGATAATCAAAATCCAAACCAGTGAAACGTTGTTTGGTTGATTGTTTGAGATCTTTCATCATGCTTTGATAACCGGGGTTATACGAAATAACCAACTGAAAATCTGGGTGGGCGTTAATGAGTTCACCTTTTTTATCCAACGGTAATTGGCGGCGGTGATCGGTTAACGGGTGAATCACCACGGTAGTATCTTGGCGTGCTTCTACAATTTCATCAAGGTAACAAATTGCGCCAATACGTGCAGCGGTTGTTAACGGGCCATCCAACCAGCGTGTGCCATTGGCATCCAATAAATAACGACCTACTAAATCCGATGCTGTCATATCTTCATTACAAGCCACAGTAATTAACGGTTTATTTAATTTATAGGCCATGTGCTCAATAAAACGCGATTTACCACAACCGGTTGGGCCTTTAACAATAACGGGTAGACGTGCAGCATAGGCCGCTTCATATAACGTTACTTCATCAGCCATTGCTTCATAATAGGGTTCTTCGCTGATTGTGTATTGTTCGACATCAATGTTGTGATCTTGATTACTCATGTGTTTAATCCTGTATGGTAATAATTATTCTAAAATTATTTGTGAAACTAAAATGAATTTTAGAATAAGCATTGAAAAAAAAGCCCCTGCCATATGACAGAGGCTCTTTTTAACTAAAGCATTTACTTATTTATGAACGCCTAGTTTGTCTCTCCAACCTGGATACAATGCATCTGCATCACTAGGGAATGATTCGAATGCACGAGCAAACTCATTATGCTCTTTTGCAAATTCGATTGGATCGGCTTTTTGTGTCCAACATTCAAATGCTTGTCGTAACGATTTTGCACCAGCAGCCGGTGAATCGATATGTCCGTATGAACCACCGCCTGAAGTATTAATCACATTACCGTGACCTAGATTTTCGAAGAAACCAGGAAGACGTAATGCATTCATACCACCAGAGATAATTGGAGTTGTTGGTTTCATGCCGAACCATTCTTGATGATAAACTGGACCATCAGCACTATCACGTTCGATCATGTAAGCGATGTTTCGATCATCAGCACCACCTTCCATTTTACCGTAACCCATTGTACCCACGTGGATACCTGAAGCACCCATAAGACGAGACAATTTAGCTAAAACAAATGCAGTATAACCACGAACTGATGACGGTGAAGTAATCGCACCATGACCAGCACGATGATAATGCAAGTATTGATCAGGATAGTTACGACGAGCAGTTGTAACCATGCCACAACCACCAACATAACCGTCAACTAAGAAAGCAACGTGATGCGCGTTTTCACCAAAGGCTTCTAGAATGTAATCGGCACGAGCACACATTTCGTGATGATCGTCAGCTGTAATATTAGCAGAGAAGATTTTTGCTTCGCCAGTTTCGTCTTGTGCACGTTTCATTGAATCAGCAACTAATGGTGTCACGTCTTTCATGCGAGCATAAATTTGATTACCTTGAGGTTCATCATTTTTAATGAAATCACCACCTAACCAAAACTGGTAAGCTGCTTCTGCAAAAGGCTTCGGACGAAGACCTAATTTAGGTTTGATGATGGTACCAGCGATGTAACCACCATTTTCACGATCACGACCTAATAAATTCCAAAGATCGGTGATGTCTTTTGAAGGACCGTCAAAGATATCAAGCATTTGTTTTGGTACATGGAAATCAATCATTTGTGCGCATTGCACATCACCCATGCCTTGGTTATTACCAATAGCAAGTGTCAGGAAAGAAACAACCATTGCACGACCATCGATTAAGTTACGATCGAACAAACCACAAGGGTAAGCCAGTTTCATGATGCCTTTGGCTTCATCAATCTCGTATACCATTGCGTCTAAATCTTTAGTGAAGTCATCAGTTGTTGACACTTCAACGTTAGTACCCGTTGATGATTCAGCTGCAAAATGTGCTGCTGTTTCTAAATACCCACCAAAACCAGGCATCGGTGTCATTGTGTAAGCCACTAAAATGTGGCCGCCTTCTTTTAAAAGTGTATCTTCATCCAGACTAAGGTCTGCATAGCGTGCTGATTGATCCATTATGATCTCCTACTTATTAAAATAATTCGGTTCGGTAACGTTAAACAGTCGCTGCAAGCGAGTATTTAATAGTGGTTTAAATTGAGTTAAACCATGCTTACCAGAAAGTTTTGCTACCTTACTTAGAATCATGCATAATTAATACTCAATAATATTGATACTTATGATAAGTAAAACCTTATGAATATAACCTTCCGCCAATTAGAAGTTTTTGAGGTTGTTGCACGGCTGTTGAGCTACACCAAGGCAGCCAAAGAGTTACACCTCAGTCAACCCGCTGTATCGATGCAAATCAAGCAGTTAGAAGATAATACCGGCTTGCCACTGTTTGAGAAGTTGGGTCGAAAAATCTATTTAACCGAGGCAGGCAGGGAGATGTATCATTACTGCAAAACCATTGCCCAGCAATTAGATGAAGCAGAGGAGGTATTGGAGCAACTAAAAGGGCTAAAATTAGGTCGTTTGAAAATTAGCGTTGCCACTACAGCCAATGCATTTGTGACCCACATGTTGTCCAAATTTAATAAACGGTACGAAGGCGTGACGGTGAGTCTGGATGTGACTAATCGGGAGCAATTACTAAGCCAATTGGCCGATAACGACAAGGATATCGTGATAATGGGGCGGCCCCCGAGCAATGCGGATTTGATAACGGAAGCTTTTGCCGATAACCCGCTGGTGGTGATAGCTGCACCAGATCATCCGCTGGCCAGTAGCCAGCCGATACCGTTATCAATGTTGCAAGATCAAACCTTCGTGGTACGTGAGCAGGGCTCGGGAACCCGAACAGCCATGCAGCGTTTTTTTGATGAACATGATCTGTCGATTACTTCGAGCATGGAAATGAACGAAAACGAGTCGATTAAACAAGCCGTGCAAGCCGGAATGGGCTTGGGTGTTGTGTCCATTCACACTATTGAACTGGAGTTAGAAACCAAGCGTTTGGTGATATTAAATGTTGAAGACTTCCCTATAATGCG
>VAOX01014740.1_pt1 | contig 14899 bp, 16 predicted proteins | sample 3393891 | NCBI WGS metagenome assembly VAOX01 (sample SAMN08290429, study PRJNA428436) | hydrothermal vent metagenome | isolation source: Deep-sea hydrothermal vent chimney | place: Indian Ocean: Southwest Indian Ridge | depth 2822 m m | reverse complement strand
TTTATTGGGCTGGTTTTTCCGTTACAGTAAAACTGATCTAGTGAAAACAAATTTAATGGTGTTTTTACAACCGACTATTTTAAAAGATGCGGCTGTTACTGCTGCCTATACCGGTGATAAATATAATTATATTCGCGCGAAGCAATTAAAATTACGTGAAGATGGTTTACGTTTAGCGAGTGATGAAGACTCTCCTTTATTAGCAAAAAACAAACAGTTTTTAACGTTACCTAAACCGTACAAAGAAGCTGAAAGCAAAGACAATACATCAACAAATACACTACCACCGAGCATGATGGAGCAGGTTAATGACAAGCAGTCAGAATCAACCGTCGGTGGACAGTAATTTAGACACAACCGATTCAGTAGCGTTAGCGCATCTACCTTTTGCATTTGCGCGCCGTCATGGCGTGATGTTAAAAGAAAGTGATGCAAAGAGTGTGACGATGATTTGTCGTGCCTCTTACGACAAATCTATCTTATTAGAAATTCAACGTTACTTTTGCAAAACACCTCAAGTAGAAACTGTTGCCGACGAAGAGTTTGATAGTTTGTTACAGCAAAGTTATGAAACTCATACACAACAAACGAACATGGAATCATTTGATGATGAGTTAGATTTATCCGGTGTGGCTGAAGCATTGCCTGAACCTGAAGATTTGCTCGAAGCAGAAGATGATGCCCCCATCATTCGTTTGATTAATGTGTTGTTAGCGCGTGCAGTAAAACAAAATGCATCGGATATACATATTGAACCTTTTGAAAGTCGTTTACTGATTCGTATTCGTGTTGATGGTATTTTACAAGAAGTCATGCAACCCCCTCGCGCTTTAGCGCCTTTAATTGCTTCACGGATTAAAGTCATGGCAAAGTTAGATATTGCAGAAAAACGCTTACCACAAGATGGCCGTATATCGTTACGTATTGCAGGTCGTGCAGTTGATGTGCGTGTTTCAACCATGCCACTTGGGCATGGCGAACGCGTGGTATTGCGTATTTTAGATAAACAAGCGGGACGTCTGGATTTACATAATTTAGGCATGGATGATGAGACATTAAAACGCATGGATCATCTTGTGCATCGTCCACACGGTATTGTACTTGTTACTGGGCCAACCGGCTCAGGTAAAACAACAACACTTTATGCAGCACTCGGACGAGTTAATAATACGGACACAAATATAGTGACCGTAGAAGATCCGATTGAATACTACATTGATGGCATCGGTCAAACACAAGTCAATGTGAAAGTAGACATGACTTTTGCGCGAGGATTACGTGCAATTTTGCGGCAAGATCCTGATGTCGTGATGATCGGGGAAATTCGAGATATCGAAACCGTGCAAATAGCCGTGCAAGCAAGTTTAACGGGACACATGGTCTTTTCTACTCTCCATACAAATACGGCGGTGGGTGCAATTACACGCTTACGTGATATGGGAGTTGAACCTTTTTTACTTTCATCAAGTTTAATTGGTGTTTTGGCTCAACGCTTAGTACGCCTGTTGTGTACGGAATGCCGAACAGCCTATCAACCTGATAAGAGTGAGTGTGAATTATTAGGGCTTTCCACAGAAAACCCACCTACATTATATTTACCTAATGGCTGCGAAAAATGTAATCAATCCGGCTACGAAGGTCGTACCGGTATTTATGAGTTAATTGAAGTAGATGATGTATTAAAAGCATTGATTCATAATGGAAGTGGAGAGCATGAGTTAGAGCAACATGTGCGCCAAAGTTCTCCTAGCATACGTGCCGATGGTATTCGCCGGATTCTTGCAGGTGAAACGTCACTTGAAGAAGTCTTACGTGTTACGCGTGAAGACTAAGGCGATTTATTGTGAGTGCATTTGAATACACTGCGCTAGATAAAGGCGGACGTGAAAAAAAAGGAATTATAGAAGGTGATTCAGCACGTTTAGTTCGTCAACAATTGCGTGAACAAAATCTTGTTCCACTAACTGTGTTGGAAGTTAAAAAAGCAGCGAGCAGTGAAAAACACACAACGTTTAGTTTTAATCAACGCAAAAATACTACTGAACTTGCATTAATGACACGACAACTTGCTACCTTGGCACGCTCTGGAATTCCTTTAGATGAAGCAACTGCAACGGTAGCGCGTCAAAGTATTAAGCCAAAAATAAAAAAACTTTTATTAGGTGTGCGCTCAAAAATACTTGAAGGCCATACACTTGCTGATGGTTTACGTGACTACCCTCATATTTTTTCTGAAATGTATTGTGCCACGGTTGCCGCAGGTGAACAGTCTGGGCATTTAGATGTTGTGTTAGAACGTTTGGCTGATTACACAGAACAACGTCAACAATTACAACAACGTTTAAAACTCGCATTGATATACCCTGTGATTTTAACGGTGATGTCGATTCTTGTCGTGAGTGGTTTATTAACTTATGTTGTTCCTGAAGTGGTTAAAGTGTTTTCCGATACAGGGCAACAACTGCCTTTTTTAACCGTAGCACTCATTGCGGTGAGTGATTTTATGCAAGAGTGGTTTATTTATTTACTACTTGCTCTAATCTTTGCCTTTGTTGTATTTAAAAAACTGATACAGCAACCCGTGTTTAAAAAACGTTATCATCAATTTTTATTAAAAATACCGGTGCTAGGTAATTTAGTTTTAGGGGGGAATTCAGCACAATTTTCTCGTACTTTAAGTATTTTGGCAGCAAGTGGTGTTCCTATACTTGAGGCTATGCAAATAGCCGTAAAGGTAATGGATAATATTCCAATGCGTGAAGCCGTTGAGAATGCATCACAACAAGTGAGTGAGGGCAGCAGTTTGTCTGCAACACTTGAACAAAGTGGTTATTTTAATCCCATGTTGATTAATTTAATTGCTAGTGGAGAAGCGACAGGGCAACTGGAACAAATGCTAGAACGCGCTGCAGTCAATCAAGAACGAGAGCTCGAAACGACAATGGCAATGTTAATGGGCTTGCTTGAACCGTTATTGATTGTTGCTATGGGGGGCGTAGTATTAATTATTGTATTAGCCATTTTATTGCCGGTATTAGATCTCAATCAACTGGTTAAATAATCGCGGTAATATAAGTGAAAATCAATAAAACAAAAGGATTTACGCTGATAGAATTATTGGTTGTTATTGTTTTAATCGGGATTATGGTTAGCCTTGCCGTTTTATCGATGGGAACGTCGAGTGCAGAACGAAAAATGGAAGAAGAGGCTAAGCGCTTGCATGCTTTAATCAAGCTTGTACGTGAAGAGTCTATTATTCAAGCAACAGAAATTGCAATGGAAATAAATAAACAGAAATACGTCTTTCTTCAATATAAAAATAGGAAATGGATTCCTCTATCAAGCAAAATTTTTAAAGCACGAAAAATAAGTGATGAATTAATATTTAAGGTTGAAACAAATATAGAATCTAAAATATTTGAAGAAAAGGATTTAAAACTACTTAGACTTTATTTTTTATCGAGTGGAGAGCAAACCCCTTTTGAAATGAGAATTAACGTAAGAAATGAAAATTATCCCTATTACCAATTAGTTGGAACGTTTAATGGTGAGCTTAAACTTGAGCGCGTGAATGAATTTAATAATTAAAATAACAAATAAACAAAGAGCATTCACTTTACTTGAAGTGTTAGTTGCGCTTGCTGTTTTAACACTCGGTTTAGGCTCTGTGATTAAGGTAACGGCGGGGCAAGCATCACAACTTGCTTATCTAAAAGATAAAACAATTGCCTTATGGGTGGCGAATAATAAAGCCAATGAGGTTCAGTTACAAAAAACATGGCCAAGTACAGGGATATCGACCGGCCGTGAATTTATGGCAGATCAAGAATGGGCATGGAGAATGAAAATTTCAAATACTCTCGATAAAGATTTACGTCGCATGGATATTGAAGTTAAGCGAGTAAATGAAGAGGGGGAACCGGTTATTCGTTATATTTCTTTTGCAGGCAAAAAAAATACTACTTCTAATATTCGGTAATATATCGATGAGAAAAAATATATTACACATAAATTTCAAAAATGGTTTTACTTTATTAGAATTGCTCGTCGCATTATCTATATTTAGTATTTTATCCGTTATGGCATACGGTGGCTTACAAACAGTTATTTCTACAAAACAATCCACTCAAAAATCGGCGGATCGTATTGCTGAAATGCAACTAGTGATAATGCGGATTAGCAATGATTTGCGGCAGGCTTTGCCCCGAAAAATTCGAAGTGAATATGGTGATTTTTTGCCGGCTATGCAATCAGCTAGAAATGGTGATAGAACTGTGTCTTGGACGCGAGCAGGCTACCGTAATCCAGCTCGATTAAAACGCAGTAATGTTCAACGTGTTGCGTACAGGTTAAAAGAACAAAAGTTAATTCGAATAACTTGGCCGGTTTTAGATCGTGCTCAGGATACTCTTGCAATAAAAACAAACGTTCTATCAAATATTGAATCAATAAAATGGCGTTTTTTAAATAATAAAAGGGAGTGGGTTTCTGTTTGGCCAGAAGAGGGCAAACAAGTGGGGTTATTTCCTTTACCCACAGCTGTAGAATTTACTCTTGAATTAAAAGACTGGGGTAAGATACGAAAATTAATTTTATTAGCGAGCGACGCATGATGAAAATTCATCATATTAAAGAAAAAGGTGTGGCATTGATTACGGTGATGCTTATTATTTCTTTGGCGACGATTTTAGCTGTTTCGATGTCCTCTCGACAACAATTAGATATTCATCGTAGTGGCAACATTATAAATTTTGAACAAGCTTATCAATATATATTGGGGGCTGAATCTTGGGCAAAACAAGTTTTGTTACGTGATAGTCAGGACAATAAAATAGACAGCTTTAATGATGATTGGGCCATGATCTTGCCGCCACTCCCCATTGAAGGTGGGAAAATGAGCGGTAAAATAGAAGATTTACAAGCGCGGTTTAATATAAATAATTTGGTATTGGATGGGAAACCACAAAAACTTTATATTGAAAGGTTTAAACGATTATTACGAAATCTTGATTTAAATGAAAATATGGCTGCGGTTATTATTGATTGGATAGACTCTAATGAAGAAACAGGTTTTTCTGGTGCTGAAGATAATGAATACCTAAATTTGTCACCACCGTATCGCGCTGCAAATCAGTTCATGGTCGATGTCAGTGAGCTATTGTTGGTGAAAGGCGTTGATTTTGAGAGCTACGAAAAGCTCCGACCGTTTGTTTGTGTGTTAAAGTCGAATACAGCCATTAATGTGAATACAGCTTCAGCTGAAGTGATTAGTAGTATTGTAAAAGATATGAATAGGGAAGACGCGGCAATATTGATTGCAGATAGAAATAAAGAAGCTTTTGAAAAAATAGATGATTTTTTACAACATCCGTTAATTAAAGATAAAAAAATAAAAAAAGAAGGTTTAAGTGTGAGTAGCGATTTTTTTCAATTAAATTCAATGGCGCAAATTGACCGGATATCTGTGGAATATATTTCTATTTTAAGTCGCGAGAACATTGGTAAGGTCGTTGTTTTAAAACGCAACAGAGGTGTTTTATGAATTCATTTTTTTACCTGTTTTTGCCAAAGAGAGGTGATGCGCTACTTGAATTAAATACTGCAACATTAAATTGGATTTATAGCAGTGAAAATGGCGAATTAATAGAAGCAAGTGGTTTATTAAGTGATGCTGTTGTTGCAGCAGAGAATTGTATCGTTACGGCAGTCCTGTCTGGCGAAGATGTTTTATCATTAAAAGCAGAAGTGCCAGGAAAAAACAGCCAGCGTATTCAACAAGCTATCCCCTACGTGCTTGAAGATAATGTCGTTGATGATGTTGAAGACCTTTATTTTGCGATTAAAAAGAAAAATAATGATTCACTAAATAATGAATATGATATTGCTATTATCGATAAAATATATTTTGAAAATATTATTCTGCAACTTAAGGACTTAGGTATTCAAGCCGATAGAATGATAGCGGATTATTCTCTTCTTGAGGACTGTCTGATTTTTGATGATGAAAGAATGATCTTACATTCTGAAAACATGAGATTTTCTACCTCAGTAAATAATATTGATGTTTTAGATGAAGATGGGTTTATTAACAACAAGAATATTCAATTAATTTATTGCGGAAATAATTCTAATGCAAGCAACCCTGTTAGCATATGGTTGCAACACCTTTCATTACATGCGGATTATAAAAGCCTGTCTTTTCGGTTATGTCTAATTAAAAACAGTTCAAATAACTCTGTTATAAATTTGTTGCAAGGCGAACACAAGAAAAAGAAAGATTGGTCACATACAAGTAAAATATGGTTGCCTGTTACTATATTATTCGGTATTTGGCTTAGCATGCAGAGTATTATGTTTATATTTGAATATGTTGATTTAAAAAATAAAAATAAACAACTCAATACTGAGATTATTAATATATACAAAAAAACCTTTCCACAATCTCGACGTATTATTGATGCGCAAGCACAAATGAAACAAAAACTCATAAGTCTCAGAAAACGTAAAGGACAAAGCGGCCGAGGTTTTTCTGAAATGCTAGCGAATAGTGCAAGTGCTTTTTCTAAGGAGAAACACTTAGTTATTAAATCATTGCGTTATTATGATGGTCGCATGAACCTTGAGATACAAATTTCGAGTTTACAAGCTTTGGATCGATTAAAAAAACAATTAAAAAATGAAAATGGTTATGAGGTCGAAATTCAGAACGCCTCTTCTGGAAAAGATACCGTAACAGCAAGAATACAAATTGTGGGAGTTCAATAATGAAAACATGGTTTTTAGCTCTAACACAACGTGAGCGCATTATGGTGATTTCGGCAGGATTTGTTATTCTTGTTTTTATGTTTTATTTACTTATTTTGGAACCAATAAGTCGAAATTATACAAGTAATAAAAAAAATATTGAGAATTCACTTGAGACAATAACGTGGATGCATACTGCAGCAAAAGAAATAAATCAATTACGTGGTAGTCGTTTACTCTCGGGGCGTTCTCAAGGGAAACAATTTACCCTTAGTATAATTGATAAAAGTATTAAAAAATCAGGGTTAAGTTCTGTTATGAAACGGGTACAACCAGAAGGTGAAACAGGCGTTCGAGTTTGGTTTGAAAATGCAGCCTTTGATGAATTAATTCGCTGGTTAGCACGTATTGAGTCTGAACAGGGTTTAAGGGTAAATGAAATGAATATTGAACAAACAGAATCAACTGGGTTAGTTGATGTTCGTGTGTTTTTGGATTAAATATGAAAATACCGCATTTCTTTGATTCTTATTCGATTAATAAAAAAACAATTAAATTCAGCTTAATTGTTTTTTCTCTTTATCTATTTTTTTTATTATTTACCCTACCTGCTAGTGTTGCTATGTCTTGGGTTAAATTACCGAGCAATGTAACTTTATTATCTTTATCGGGTACGATATGGTCAGGAAAGGCTCGACAGGTACGAGTATCTGGGATTGAACTTGGCAGCATGAGTTGGGATGTGCATCCGTTTAATTTTTTAATGGGAGAGTTATCTATCGATGTATGGATAAAAAATAATAATCAATATATTCAATCTAAAATCATTATGGCATCTTCAGGCAAGGTGACATTAGAAGATACAAAGTTCAAAATAAAACTCGCCTTACTTGCACCTCTAACTTACGGCATGCCAGTTTCTTATAACGGTACCGCATCAGGTTATTTTCCAATTTCATTTTTTCTTAAAAATAATTATGTTGGTATAAATGGAAAACTTTCTTTGAGTGGAATAGAGCTTATATCACCACAACGCCAATACTTTGGTGATTTTACCGTTGATTTTCGGACTGAAAAAGCAGGCGCAAGTTCAGGTAAAATAAAAGATGTCGCTGGAGAATTACTGGTTAATGGCGCAATAACGATAAATAAAAATGGGTTGTTAAATTTGTCTGCGAAAATTGCTGCGCGTGAAACAGGTAGTTCAATAGATCAAATGCTTCCCTTTTTTGGAAAAAAAGATGAGGGTGGACGAATTCAGTTAAATAATAATTTTCAACTTTGGCGTTAGTGTTTTTAATCGATAAATTAAAAGCATTTAATCTATCCCCAATTTTTTTAGGCGGTAACGCAAAGCTCTAAATGAAATCCCCAATAATTTTGCGGCAGCTGTTTTGTTATGTTTTGTTTTTTCTAGTGCCTTTAGGATCACTTCTTTTTCTTTTTCACTTAGAGTTGGATCAAGTGATAAACCATTAGAATCTTGTTGCGTTGATGTTTTAATAATTATATCGGGCAACTGTAAGTCATCTTTAGTAATAATATTATTTTCATGTAGAGTCATCGCACGTTCAAGTATATTTTCAAGTTCACGTACGTTTCCTGGAAATGAATAATTATTAAGTGCTGTAGTCGATTCATCATTCAAACTAGGCGCATCCATTTTCCAGTCGTCGGCAATTTTTTGTAGCATATGTTGCGCGAGTAGAGGAATGTCTTCGGGGTGTTCTCGCAAGCTTGGTACTTCAAGTTCGATGACATTAATTCGGTAATACAGATCTTGTCGAAATTCTCCTTTTTCTGTTAGCGCATTTAAATCTTTATGTGTTGCACTGAGGATGCGAACATTTGCTGGTATTTCTTGTTGACTACCAACGGGCCTAATGGCTTTCTCTTGAATTGCCCGTAACAACTTTACTTGCATTGCAATGGGTAAATCGGCTACTTCATCAAGAAATAACGTACCTCCATCAGCCGCCTGAAATAACCCTTGTTTGTCAGACGTTGCTCCGGTAAAACTTCCTTTTTTATGACCAAAAAATTCACTTTCCATTAATTCTGTTGGGATTGCACCACAGTTGACAGGAACAAAATTATTTTCTGCCCTAGGTCCTTGTTCATGAATAAGTTTTGCAACAAGCTCTTTACCAACACCGGATTCACCATGAATATATACGGGAGCTTGGCTTCGAGAAAGTTTTTTTATTTTTTTTCGTGTTTCTTTTATTGCGTCGGATTGACCCAGTAAGCCATTTTTTTGGTTATCATCATTATCTTGTATTGTTGGTTCAGAGAGTTTTAGAGCTGTATTAACAAGATTACGTAAAATATTTATATCAACAGGTTTTGATACAAAATCAAATGCACCTGATTTTAACGCTTTGATTGCATATTCCATATTTCCATGTGCGGTAATCATTGCAACAGGCAGGTTAGACGTGTTTTTTTGAATGAAATCAATTAATTCAATTCCATTTCCATCAGGTAGCTGCATATCTGTTAAGCAAAGATCAAACGTGTGTGTTTCTAATAATTTTTTAGCTTGAGTGATATTTTCTGCACTCACAGTATCGATACCCATTCGTGATAATGTGATATCTAATAACTCTAAAATATCCGGTTCGTCATCAACGATTAATGCAGTATGTTTTATTTTTTTCATTTTTAATGCATTTGCCTACGAGGATCAGAGAAAGTTATACGAAAACAAGAGCCTTTCGTTTCAGGTTCTAATAGCGTTAAGTGTGCTTGATTACATTCTGCTAATTCACGAGAAATATATAAACCTAAGCCAGTCCCTGTTTCTGCAGTAGTATAAAAGGGTTCAAAGATATGTGCAGCTGTTTCTGCGTCAATTCCTGTACCATGATCAATAATATCAAGGTAGGGACGATTATTATTTTTAGATACATTAGCATGAAATTCAATTTTATATTTTTCATTGCCTGATTTATTTGCAATGGTATGCCGCAAAGCATTTTCACATAAGTTTGTGAGTATTTGTTGTAAATGGCTTGGATCAAAACGTATATCTATTTTATCTTCTGATATATGTATGAAAAATTCATCTCGTTTTATTGAATTACCAGACATGAAATCGGTAATAAAGTTTTCTAAGTAATGCTTAATATCTATAAGTTGAGGATAACTTTGATTACCTCGTCCAAGCTGCATGACATTTTCGACAATGGTATTTACACGTTGGGAATGATCCGCAATAATTTGTGTGAGTCGTAAATCAGCTTTATCCATATTGGGTGATTCTGCAAGCAGTTGGCCTGCATGGCTAATTGCACCTAACGGGTTTCGAATTTCATGTGCGATGCTTGCTGTTAATCGCCCTAAGGCTGCAAGTTGTAACTGTTGTGCTTCACGTGACATTGCAGATGCGTCTTCAAGAAAAATAAGCGTTGCTGGATTTTCTTCCTGACTTAGTTGTGCAAAACGCGGTAATAAATTCGGATACTCTGGAGAGAGAGGTAAAGGATGTGCTGTAAATTCATTATCATCTAACCAATTTTTATAATTTATATTTAATTCTTCATTTAATGCTGATAAATAAGGGCTGTTTACCACAGAAGGCATGCCTAGCATATGCCAGGCTGATTCATTAATAAGACGTAGGCGATTATATTGGTCAACGACCATAATACCGGTTTGCATACGTTGAATTATATGTTCAGTGAGTTGAGACATATTTGCCAAATCAACACCTCGTTTAACAGCAAGTGCTTCACTTTCACGAATATGTTTGGCAACAAAATAAGTAATAATTGCAGTGGTAAAGAAGGTTATGCCCAAAATTCCAGCTTGTAATGAGCTGCCGTCTAAATATACTCCTTCCAGCTTGTTGTAATATTCTTCAAATAAAACCGCTAGACTAGCAACAGAGGCAAATAAAAGTGAATGTCGCCCACGTATAACAATACTGCCGCCGGCAATAGAAATAATAATGAGAGTACCTAAGCCACTTTGCACTCCACCACTCGCATGCATAATTAATGTGGTGAAAATAATATCGCTAAAAATTTGAGTGTGTATTTGTATATTAAAATTTGGAATTCGAATACGAATCATTAAACCAAAAATTAAAGCAGAAATAAGATAGCCACCGCTTGCGCCATAAAATAGTTGTATATTGTGCGATGCGAGTTGAGGGAATGGGTTTCCGGTAAAATAAAATGTAACAAACAATCCTGATATCAACAGACGGTATAAATTTAGAAAATTAAGTGGTCCCCACGTATAAGTGGTTTCTTCTATGAAGAATGGATTAAATCCATGTTGATTAGAATTATTATTGAACATGTTATTTAATGATTTTTATTTTCCAGATGTTCTTGGCTACAATAAAAATCTCCATTTTTTTGTAATGCATCGTTTTCTGGTAGGTGTAACTGGCAAACTTTGCAGCGCACCATTTTAATATGCTCCACCTTTGTTTGTTTTTTTTGATTTTTATTCGCCGCCCAGCGTTTAAATATACGGAGAACTAGGTAAATAATTAAGCCAATAACAAGTAGTCGAATTAGATTCATAGTTAGATTTTCTTCACATTAAGTCATCAATACCTTATATAGTAACGATACATGCTGCTTCTGGCGATATTTATTGCAATAAATACCTAAGTTTTATTTGAAATAATCAAATAAACAAAGATTTTATGGAAAAGATTGTTCCAATCACGTTAGTAGCTTATATTTCGATTTTCCGAGACATATTTGTCGATTATTTTGAAAAAAGAGAATATCACTTTGAAGCCAGATCAAACTTTACGTATCGCTATTGCGCAAATGAATTTGCTTGTGGGTGATATTGAAAATAATGCAATTAAAATTCTTCAATGGATTAAACGTGCTCGTGATGACATGCAGGCTGATATCATTATTTTTCCTGAACTGGCGTTAACTGGCTATCCCCCGGAAGATTTATTACTCCGCCCAGGCTTATATGAGCGTGTTAACACGGCATTAGCGTTGTTAGCGCAAGAGGTGAAAGGGATAACGGCATTAGTAGGTTACCCTGAGAAAACAGATGCGGGTATTTATAACGCCGTCGCGGTTCTTGAAAATGGGCAGTGTAGTGAAATTGCACGCAAAAATTATTTGCCTAATTATAGTGTTTTTGATGAGAAGCGTTACTTTGTTTCCTCAAATAAAAGCAGTATTTTTTCGGTGAAAGGTGTGCAGATAGGTATTTGTATTTGTGAAGATATTTGGCATCCTGAGCCCATCAAACAAGCAGTTTCTTCTGGCGCACAACTGATCCTTAATTTGAATGCTTCGCCTTTTCATGCACAAAAAACACATGAACGAGAGGCTATTGTCCAGCAACGTGTCAATGAAGTGGGTGTTCCTGTTGTTTATGCAAATATGGTAGGCGGACAAGATGAGCTTATTTTTGATGGCCAGTCTTTTATTGTCAGTGGAAAGGGAACACTTTCTCACCGTTTAACTGCTTTTGAAGAGGTGCTTAGTGTGGTGCCTTTTGAGATCACTAATTTACAGCCGCTTGAAACAGAGATTAGCCCTGCATTGTCAGAAGAAGCAAGTGTATACAAAGCATTGGTTGCGGGTGTGCGTGATTATGTGATTAAAAATGGGTTCTCCAGCGTGGTAATTGGTTTATCTGGAGGAATAGATTCTGCTTTGACTTTGAGTATTGCGGTAGACGCACTAGGTGCAGATAAAGTCGAAGCCGTGATGATGCCTTCATGTTATACCCTTGATATGAGCGTAGAAGATGCGAAAGAGCAGGCAGAACTTTTGGGGATTAAATTCAAAATTATTCCTATTGAAAAACCCTTTACTGCTTTTCTTGAACTCTTGTCTGATGAATTTGCAGGCAAAGAGGTGGACGCAACAGAAGAAAATATTCAGGCGCGTTGTCGCGGTTTATTATTAATGGCCATTTCAAATAAAAAAGGCAAAATGGTCTTAACGACAGGTAACAAAAGTGAAATGGCAGTAGGTTACGCGACATTATACGGGGATATGGCGGGAGGGTATGATGTTCTTAAAGATGTTAAAAAGACACTCGTTTTTCGTTTGGCTGAGTACCGAAATTCAGTTTCAGCAAATATTCCACAAAGAGTGATTGATCGTCCTCCATCTGCCGAATTAGCGCCTGATCAAAAAGATACAGATTCTTTACCTCCGTATGAGATTCTAGACAAGATTTTGGAAAGCTATGTTGAGCACGATCGGGGACTTGAAGATATTGTGGCAGAGGGTTTTGATCGTGATATCGTGCGTCATGTGCTTCGTCTAGTTGATATAAATGAATATAAACGTCGCCAAGCTGCTCCTGGTATACGCATTACTAAACGCGCTTTTGGTCGTGATCGACGTTATCCGATCACTTCTGGTTACGGTAGAAGTCGAAAATAGGGCTTAATGCGCATCAATAGTATAGTCATTGGCTATTTCCTGTTAAAGTAGGCTCAGTTGCAAGCAATGTTGCATGAGGAATAAAAATGAAAAAAATAGAAGCAATTATAAAACCATTTAAATTAGACGATGTTCGTCAAGCATTATCCGATATTGGGGTAAACGGTATGACGGCATCCGAAGTAAAAGGATTTGGTCGACAAAAGGGGCATACTGAACTTTATCGTGGGGCAGAATATGTCATTGATTTTTTACCTAAGGTAAAAGTTGAGATAGTTATTTCTGATGATCAAGTTGATCCTTGCATTGAAGCTATCACAAATGCGGCTCGCACAGGTAAAATTGGTGATGGTAAAATATTTGTGAGTGATGTTTCTCGCGTTGTTCGGATTAGAACGGGCGAAGAAGGTGATGCTGCAATTTAACTCGTTGATTTTTTAATAAAAAACCGCTGGTAATGATTTTTTCATTCAGCGGTTTTTTATTTTGTAGAAAATAACTTACTTCTTTTTTAATTCTTTTGTATTTTTATGATTAGGGTAGTTAAGCTCGAGTACACGGAAGGCATCATCGGCAAGGTCATTCATTTTTAACTTGCGATATGCGGTAATCATAAGTGCTAATGCATCAGGAATAGAACGAGTATTCTGGTAATTTTCAATAATGTACTTTGCTCGATTAACAACCGCTAAGGAAGCACCACGGCGTTGATAATATTTAGCCACATGGATTTCATAGCGTGCAAGGTTTTCGCGTAACTCCTTCATGCGGTTTATTGCATCTGCAATATAACGGCTTTTTGGAAAGCGTTTAATGAGTTCAGAAAAATATTGAAATGCTTTACGAACAGATTTTGGATCTCGTTCAGCGGGTTCCTGATCGAATAATTTATCCATATATGAAACGGAGTTATCAAAGCTGGCTAAACCACGTAAATAATAGGCATAATCAACATTAGGATGATTGGGGTGTAATTTAATAAAACGGTCGGCTGCAACGATTGCAGTTTCAGGTTGTGAGTCTTTATAATATGCATACGCCATTTCAATTCGAGCACGTTCTGCATAAGTACCGTAAGGAAAACGTGACTCTAATTTTTCGTAATATTGAATCGCACTGGTATATTCACCGTTAGTTAATAATCTTTTTGCCTCTTTATACAGTTCGCTTACAGAGAGACCATAAGTTTCATCATCAATATTGCCGCCTGATGATGCGCAGCCGGTTAAAAATGCGGCAAAAATGAGAGCGGATAAATTTAGTAAACTGAAAAAACGCATGTGCTAACCTATCGATATTTTTAATTGTTTTATGATTATCGGACTATTATACCTTAGATTATCAGGGCAAAGCAGTGAAGAAAGCACTATGGAGAACAAAATAATGAGATTTTCTGATGGATGACACTGAGATTTTTGAAGCAAGCGTACCAGATGCGTGGGCAGGGCAACGGATTGATCAGGCATTAGCAAAATTATTTCCTGATTATTCTCGTTCTCGCCTTCAAACATGGCTAAAAGATGGCCAAATATTGGTCAATGGCGAGATCAAGCGTGCCAAAGATAAAGTTTGGGGTGGAGAACAGATTCAATTAAAGGTTGTTTTGGTTTCAGAAAATAGTTGGGAGCCTGAAAACATTCCTTTAAATATCGTGTATGAAGATGAGCAGTTGTTAGTCATTAATAAGCCCGCAGGTATGGTGGTACATCCGGCAGCCGGCAACTTTAATGGCACAATGTTAAATGCGCTACTTCATTACGCCCCAG
>VAOX01011510.1_pt1 | contig 14955 bp, 12 predicted proteins | sample 3393891 | NCBI WGS metagenome assembly VAOX01 (sample SAMN08290429, study PRJNA428436) | hydrothermal vent metagenome | isolation source: Deep-sea hydrothermal vent chimney | place: Indian Ocean: Southwest Indian Ridge | depth 2822 m m | reverse complement strand
TTATCTAAGGCATTGGAATTTCAATCCCCAACATTTACATTTCGTAGTGCTGACGATCTGTATGCTGCAACTCGAAATGAATTAAAACTAATGAACGATGACCAACTGTCATATCAATTGGTTTTTCCTCAAGATTTATCGAAAGCTACACCAAGAGCTGGATATAAACCCTTATTTATTAACGGTCGTGATATCAGCCAATACACAATTTCTAACGTAGCAACAAATTTGGGACTTGATTTTAAATTTTCATCCGGTGTTATTACTGATTGGAATAAAATTTACGGCCAAGGCAGAAGCCTTAATCAAGCCGCTAATAATCGTTTACAAATTTTGGAAAAAGATTTTGAGTTGTTTCCAACGTCAACTGTACCTACATATAATAAAGCATTATCAGGCGTTAAGCTACAGAGTCAAGAATTGTCAGGCTCCTATGTGATTGGCTCATCTCGTGGTGGACATTTCATGAACCTTGAGATTAAGAATAACGAATTCAAGGCTATTGATTATCAGGTTTATCCACCAAGAGTGTATAACTCGCCAGAAGCACTAAAAAAAGCCATGGGTGGATTTGACACAGATTTTTTTATGAAAATCCGTGACCCTTTAGCACCCACCATTAAACTTGATCCAATAACACCACCAACATTCAAATTTAAAAGTTCAAACTTTACTGTTGGCGGCAGTAGTCAGGGTGTAAGTGTTAGCACTCGAAAGCAAAACACCTGGAATGAATTTCAGAAACAGCATAAAGGTCAATTTAAAAATAACACTGAAGCATCATTAGCCTATCAAGATTTAAAATATAGTGAATCCCCATCACCATGGCCTATTGGTTATGACTACAAAGCGAATGTACGAGAAATGAAAATAGGGGAAACGTTTAATGTTATTGTTGATAAAAATAAGGCAAAGTCACCCGGAAGATTTTCTACGCAGGACACTATTCCTAATATAAATTATGGTCGACAAAAACTTGCGATAAAGGAAGAATGGAAACCGACTTTAGATGAAGTTGCAACTTATCGAGTAGTTAGACCATTTGATATTTATTACGGTCCAGTTGGTCCACAAATTGATGGAAAGAACTATCTTCCCGGTGGTGGTAGTCAATTTACGTATAAAGATTCAGACGTATATGGTAATTTAATAAAGGGTGGATATAATAAAGGGGTAAAATTCCCTTTCATAGAAGTCATTGGCGTTAAAAAATTAAAATAATAACATCTAATATGAATATAGAATACGAGAATTACACAGATTTTGAGGCTAGGACGGTGTATTGGTATTTTAACAATAGTAAAATTGCACTTAAATTTTCTGTTGTCATTAGTGCCGTTTATTCAGAAAAATTAAACAATGTTGTGGTTGAGGTTTATGAACAAAATGAACTGCAATTTTATAATTTAGATGGGTCACTCCATTTTACGAGAAAAATTCCACAATTAGAGAAACACCAATTTCGAGGGATTAATCCAAATCTAAAATCTGGCTCTGGAGTATCTTTTCTTTATCAGCCACAACAAGTTGCAGGTAATAATGAATGTATTGATATGCTTCAGTATGAAATGACTCTTGATAAGGATAACTTATTAGGAAAAAAATTGGGAATTTATCGATAATTAGGCAGATTATAGCTTAACTCTTGTAGGTCTAGTATCTATTGATTCTTAAGATTTAGTCGGGAAAGCCAGTGGTATTAACGTTTCCACTGGCACAACAATTCGATGTCAATCGGATTTTACATTACAATGCCGATGCTAAACTGTTGGAAAGAATTGATTTGGGATGATTTTTTTTATTGACAGGGTCAAGGCTACTTTGATCCTAATACTTTTTCTACCGCCTTCTCTATTTAGTGCTCTCTATATCATAACCCTGTCTGCTGACACAATTCTTACAAAACTAAGATTGAACTAGAATCCTCTGTTGAATATATTTAGTTTTCAATATTTATCATTTGAAAACGAAAATTGCAAACAAAGGGAACTTATTATGAAACATTTTTATCTATTTTTACCTCTACTTATTTTAATATCGTGTCAAGATAACAAATCACCGTCAACAGAATCATCAGCGCAGCAAGCCAGTACGCCTGTTGAAAAAAACTTTGTAAATATATTTAAAAATGACGGCGCGACACAATGCCAGTCTACCGCAATAACATTAAACACCATGGCAAGTGAGTTAGTTAATACGGGAATCGATGTCGTCTGTTCTCAAAAAGCGTTCGATGGAAAACGTCATACCCTGTCGTGTGGTGCGGCAACTGGCGCTATTAATGTCTTTAAAATAAACAAAGCCAACATTGAAGACATCGCGTCATTAGGGTATGGATTGGTGTCGAATTTAATTAATAGTACAGTTGAAGCATGTGACACAACAGAAACTCCGCGGCCTGTGCAATATCAAAAAGTATATAAGCGTGATATTGCGGCTCAGTGTGAAGGTCAAGTTGTATCACCTGAGAGCATGGCTAGAGAGCTAATGGCAATGGGCGTTGCTGTTTCTTGCACGCAAAAAAGTTCCGATGGGCTATTTTATCCCGCTGTTTGTGGCGGTCAATCAGATAGCATTAACGTATTTCGAATCGATACAAAGGATATTCTTAAAGCGAAAATTAGTGGTTTTCGACCCGTTAGTGAATTAGCTAATTATGTTGATAGTGCCTGTACGCCTAAATTTGAAAAAGTGTATAAACCCTATATCGACGTTCAGTGCGGTGGACCAGAAATATTCGGTGCAAAAATACCAAACAACAACCTCGACGTTGTTGGGCAAGAACTAATTGATGCGGGTATCGCAGTGAATTGCTCTCAACGCAATACCGATGGCAATAGTGCGAGTGTTGTTATTGCTGTTTGTGGCGCATTAATTAAGGGTATTAATGTTTTTGAAATACCTAAGTACAGTGTCACAAATGCAATGGCATTAGGGTTTTCTCCGGTCAGCGTATTGCCTAAATACAGGGATATTGCGTGTCAATAAAAAGCATTGGTCAATATTAATTTGCTTGATACAAATCTTACCATTATCTAATTGTATTGAGATTTTGATAGTACTAAATTGATGTTAGGGAAAATAAATTTACTGATTGCATTAAGGAGATTTTAATGAAAATAAAATACACAATATTACTAATGACGGCATCTGCTTTTTTAACAAGTTTGGTCCTTGCAGATGATGGCTCGACGTTAAATGTTAAAACATTTCACGCGGGTGAACCGGCGGTAGCAATTGATATTAACGACAATTTTTTAACGTTAACTCGCGCCATTAAAAATAATACTCGTCGTTTAAATCGGCGTGTTAATAAAAATGTGTCACATGGAGAAAAATCGAATGACAGTTTCTCACGCTATGGTGATGGCAGTGCGGGTGATTTGCTCGAAGGTGATTGGATAACCTCACCACAACTAAATACCAATTTTTCACAATGTCATTTATCAAATAACTTAACAGTACCGTCTGGTACGACGATACGCTGTCAATCCGGTTTTACACTCACCAGCGAGGCCGTGATAAAGGTTTCGTTTGGTTTTGGGACAGGTGTTGCTGTGCGTCAAGCATCTGGCAATGCCGGTGGCGTGGGGTTATACCCAACAACAGCTGCTTCGTCATTTGGCGCTTTCCCGCTTGGTGGTGCAGGTGAAAATGGTGGTGGCTATATTCGAATTATTGCTGACGGTGATATTGTCATTAATGGCCGTATTATCGCAAACGGTAACAACGGCAATCCTACTACTCAAGAAGGTGGTGGAGCAGGCGGGTTAATTGTATTGCAGTCAAATTCAACAATCGATACAACACTAGGATTTTTACAAGTCACTGGTGGCAACGGAGCACAAAATAATTTAATTTTAAAAACGGTTAATACAAATTCATTAGTGATCGGTTTTCCTAGAATACCCGTCACAAAAGGCGCAGGTGGCGGCGGTGGTGGTATTGTTGTTTTGCAGGCACCGCTCGTTATTGCGCCAGCTTCGAGCATTATGACTGCGGGTGGAATTGCAGGTAGTTCATTGTTTCAATATGAGATTGCATCTAACTATACAACACGTTTTGGCGGTAGTGCCAGTGGTGGTAATGGTGGTGGTTATACTGAAGCGGGTAGCGTGGGTTACGTGATCAAGTTTGAGCACCAGTAAATTAACTGGATTTATTTATTATTTTTACTTATAAGCTAAGAGGTTGAGTCATGAAAAAAAATACAACAGGATTAAAATTGAGTTTCATTATTATCGCCATTTCCGCAACGCTTGTTGCATGTGGAGGCGGCGGAGGTAGTAGCGCAGCGAATCAAAATGTAAAGCCAATTGATACCACCGGTCATCAAACACCCACGGTATCAAATTGGGATAATATGAAATGGGATTCCGATGTTTGGAATTAGTTCATCTTATTATTTAAACACGAAATGGGTACGTTTTATTTGTCATGCCTGTTTCGTTTTTTTATCACTGTTAGCGACGGCATGTTCAAGCCAGCAGGGAACACTGCAATCGTTATCGAATAAACCCTATGTTATTGAATCGTTAGAAAGGGTTCCAGTGCACCGAAAAAATGTGGTTGATGCTTATCAAGGTTATTTAACGGTCACGAACGACAGTGTAAAACAAGGTTTTGCTAAAAAACGTTTAGCCGATTTACAGCTCGAAGTAGCCGAGCTTGATGTGTTGTCAGAAGAATCCTGGTCACCAAGTACAGCACAGCAACAAACTAACAGTGCGATAGAATATTATTTACAGTTTTTATCGTCCAATCCAGCCATGCCCGGAAATGATTTAGTACGTTATCAATTAGCACGCGGTTATTCTATCGTGGGCGAGCACGATAAGATGCAGATAGTTTTGGTTGACTTAGTGAGTAAGCATCCAAGTAGTCCTTATGTGGAGGAGTCTTTATTTAGATTGGCTGAAGTTTATTTTTCTCAAGGTAAGTATTCAGCGGCATCAAAGTGGTATCGGCGTATTTTAATGCGGGGTAAGTCCAGTGTCTTTTTTGAGCGTGCATTGTATAAAAATAGTTGGTGCCAGTTTAAAGTGAAAAAATTCATAGCTGCAACAACAAATGCTATTAAGTTAATTGACATAAAGTACCAGCAAGGAAAAATAGGAAAAACCGGTCTGGCCAGTAATTTGTCAGAAACAGAAAAAAAGCAACTTGATGACGTAGTGTACATTTCGATTTTGTCATTGTCTAAACTGTCGAGTGTTAAAACCATTAACACTGTCTTTTCAGGTTTTGGACATCGAGAATATGAATCGTATTTGTATCAAGAGTTGGCTCGGTTTTATCAATCAAAAGATCGTCATTTGGATGCAGCCAATGTTTATATGGCTTATGTACACAATAATTCATTAAAATTTATAGCCACTCAATTTCATGCGTTAGCATTAAATATTTATAAAGAAAAAGAATTTAGCCATTTGATACTGGATAATATAACCGACTACGTCAATCGATTTGGGGTATCCAGTCTATTTTGGAAATACCGCAATCCAGCACAGCATCAATTGATTAATCCCATTTTAAAAGAACATATTATAGCGATTGCAAAATACTACCATGCTAATGCCAAAGATAATAAACGTAAATCGTACTTTGTTGCTGCTGAAAAATGGTATCGTGTATATTTAAGTTGGTATCCACAGGATCTAGACGCAGTACGCTATCAGTTTTTATTGGCAGAATTATTGTTTGAGGCAAAACAGTTTAAACTCGCAGCACAAGAATATAATAATACCGCGTATCATTATCCAGCGCACGCAAGAACTGAAGACGCCGCGTATGCCGCTATCGTTTCTTATGATGAGTTGAAAAAAATAACACCAGGTCATAAGTGGGGTGCATATCAATCTTTAGCCATTAATAATGCTTGGAAATTTCTTGATAGCTTCACGGATAACCGCAATTATGCGATGGTATTGACGCACACCATGGAAGTGTTATTTGAAAACAAAGAGTATGAGCGTGCAACAATTTTAGCCACTCGGCTGTTAGATAGAGAGGATATTCGTGATTCAGATTATCGCCGCTCGGCACGATTGGTTTTGGCTCATTCACAATACGAATTAAAATTATATGCTGAAGCCGAGCAATCGTATTTAATTGTACATTCGAAAATGACAGATGATGATGCTAATTATAATACTATCACAATGCGACTAGCTGATAGTATTTATAAACATGCAGAGACTTTGCGCGACCAAGGTTTATACCGTCAAGCTGCATTTCAATTTATGCAAGTCGTCAATACCGTTCCTGATGCCGATATTCGTATTCAAAGTGAATATGATGCTGCCGCAATGTTCATTAAAGTTGAAGATTGGAATCGGGCTGCCGTTATTTTAGAGAAATACCGAACGCTGTTTTCAAAGCAGCGTAACTTAAAACACGGTGTCATTATAAAGCTGGCCTTAGTTTACAGTAAAACAGGTCAAAGAAAAAAAGCCGCAACGGAATTGTTATCGTTGGCTAAAACCGGCAATAAAAAATTTAAAAAATCGATGTTGTGGCAAGCAGCACAAATGTACCAGTTAGCGCAGTTGGATGCGTTAGCAGTTAAAACCTATAAACAGTACATACAAAAATTTCCTTACCCGTTAGATACGGCAATGGATGCGCGCGAGAAAATTGCCGATTATTATTCTGATATTAATAATAATTCAAAAAATCAATACTGGTTGCGCCAAATAATTAAGATAGATAAGTTAAGTGGTCAGCAGCGAACGTTGCACACAAATTATTTGGCAGCAAAGGCAACACTGGCGCTAGCATCGCCAAAAGTAAAACGCTACAAGAAAGCATTTATAACGGTGCCCATTAAAAAGAGTTTACGGATTAAAAAGAAACTCATGAAAAATGTTGTACAGGTTTATGAGAAAGCCATGGATTATAAAATTTCGACTATTTACACTCAGGCAACGTATGAAATTGCAGAAATTTATCATGAGTTTGCAAAGGCAATATTAAAGTCCGAACGTCCAAAATCACTCAATGAAGAACAACTCGAAGAGTATGACTTATTATTAGAAGAGCAAGCATATCCGTTTGAAGAAAAGGCAATTGCTATCCATCTTGCTAACATTTCGCGTACTAAAAGTGGCGTTTATAATGTGGGTGTTAAAAATAGTTTTAAAGCGCTTGAAACGTTATTTCCTGTTCGATACGTTAAACGAGAAAAAGTGAGGTCGTATGTTCAAGCTATCTATTAGTTTAATTGTAAGTCTTTTAATTTTAACGCTACCAGCCTGTAGTAGTCAGGGTGTAACACCGCAATCAATTTCTCAGGTTCAGTCCATTCCAGCGGCGGCCAGAAATACTTTTACGCGAGCAGTGTGGTCGGCAGAAGCAGGACTGTATGATGAAGCGATTGTTTTGTTTAGCGCTTTAACGCAAAAATACCCATCAAATGCACGATTATACACTAACTTGGGAATGTTACATTTACAAAAAAAGGAACTGACTGCAGCGGAACAGGCTTTGTTACAAGCAGTTAAAATTTACCCCTATGATGCGATTGCTCAAAACCATTTAGGCGTGACATTGCGTGAGCTTGGAAAATTTCATGATGCAGAGCAAGCCTATTTATTGGCAATTAAATACAATGATCGTTATGACGATGCTTATTTAAACTTAGGTATTTTATATGATTTGTATCTTCACGATTTAACTAAGGCGATTGTATATTATAAAAAAGCGCAATCTATTTTAGCTACACCGGATAAGTTACTTCAACAGTGGATTGTGGATGCGGAGCGGCAAGTTGCTAATCTAGCGGGATCTAGGGTTTAAATCTTGTTGATTATGTACTGATAGACCGAGCAAGTGGACCCCGGCCCAAACCCGTTACCGGGGTGACGGGGTTAATCGATACTGGTTTCAACCTTCACGTCACTCGGTAATCTTTTGGTCGGGGTGACGGATTTAATCGATACTGGTTTTAACCTTCACGTCATATGAGCTGAGTATTCGTGAGGAAATCCTTCATTTAATTTCGCACAATACTGCTATTGCCCAACAGTTAACCTATGATGATTAGTAATGCCGTTTTAAACCACCAAACAACATCGTCATACACTATATAAATCAATTACTTATTATGTTTGATAATCGACACCACAGCGATATGATAGCCGTTTGATGATAAATAAAGCATGCATCATGGCACGTAAACCTGTACACTACGCATCCTCTTGCCCTTGGCGTTTCTCACTTTCTATCCCAAGCATTACATAGGTACGTACATATATATGACTTCTGAATCCGTAACCGCGTTTGAGCAATTAGCGCTGAATAAATCCATACTTAAAATATTGGATGAAATAGGCTATGAAACGCCATCGCCTATACAGGCTCAAACAATACCATTGTTACTGGACCGAAATGATATCATTGGTCAGGCGCAGACTGGTACCGGCAAGACAGCCGCTTTTGCGTTACCGATATTAAACAATTTAGACCTCAAACAAAAAGACCCGCAAGTGCTGGTACTGGCTCCCACGCGAGAGCTTGCCATTCAAGTTGCTGAGGCATTTCAAAAATACGCTAAATACCTCGATGGTTTCCACGTGTTACCGGTTTACGGTGGTCAGGACTACCGAGGCCAAATTCGTTCCTTAGCACGCGGTGTACATGTTGTCGTTGGGACACCTGGACGTGTTATGGATCACATGCGACGCGGCACCTTGAAGTTACAAGGGCTAACAACATTGGTCTTGGATGAAGCCGATGAAATGTTACGCATGGGCTTTATTGATGACGTTGAGTGGGTATTAGAGCAATTACCAGAACAAAGGCAGATTGCGCTATTCTCGGCCACCATGCCAAACCAGATTCGCCGTATCGCGACTAAGTATTTAACTAAACCGACTGAAGTCACCATTAAGTTAAAAACGGCAACAGCCGATACCATTCGACAACGATTCTGGCCAGTTAGTGGTTTACATAAGCTCGATGCCTTAACACGAATTTTAGAAGCCGAAGATTTTGACGCGGTTATCATCTTTGTCCGAACCAAGACTGCAACGGTAGAATTATCCGATAAATTAGCCGCTCGTGGTTATGCTGCAACGGCACTCAATGGCGATGTTGCGCAAAACTTACGTGAACGTAGTATTGAAAATTTAAAGAAAGGCAAACTGGATATCTTGGTAGCAACCGATGTTGCGGCCCGTGGTTTGGATGTTCAACGAATCAGTCATGTTATCAATTACGATATCCCTTATGACGCCGAAGCGTATATTCACCGTATTGGTCGAACCGGTCGTGCGGGTCGTAAAGGTGATGCTATTTTATTTGTTGCACCACGTGAAAAACGGTTACTGCATACGATAGAAAAAGCCACTCGTAAACCGATTGAACGAATGGAGCTACCGTCAACTGAAGATATTAACGACAACCGTGTTGCTAAATTTAAACAAAAAATTACGGATACCTTGGCGACTGAAGAATTTGGTTTTTATTTTCAAATGGTGGAACAGTATCAGCAAGAACATAATATTCCGGCATTAGAAATTGCGGCAGCATTAGCACAGTTAGCACAAGGTGATACGCCATTCTTGTTGTCCAATAAACCGCAACGACGTGAAAGTAAAAGTTGGGACAACGAAGAAAGCTCCGGTCGTCGCCCACGACGCGATCGTGATCGAGACCGTCCTTCGCGTGATAGAAAAGAACGTCCCAGACGCGATAGTGGTAAAGACGATAGTCGCGATCACACACCGGATAAGGGCATGCAAAGCTACCGTATTGATGTCGGGCATAATCACGGCGTTAAACCCGGTAATATTGTGGGCGCAATTGCCAATGAAGCCGATATTGATAGCCAGTATATTGGTCGAATACAAATTAATGACGATCACAGCGTTATCGATTTACCCGAAGGCATGCCTAAAGAATTACTGGGTGATTTAAAGAAAGTGTGGGTGTCAGGTCAAAAATTAAATATCGTCGCAGTAACGCCTAGCAAGAAAGAAAAACCTGCTGATAGAGGCAGTGCTGGCAAAGGCCGAGAACGAATCAAAATTAAAGATAAAGACAAAAAAAGAAAAAAACCAAAACCTAAAAATAAAGGTAAGAAAAAAATAAAAAAAGACAAACCAGATAACGATTAGAGCTCTATTTTTAATTTACTCCGTCACCCCGGCCAAAAGATTACCGGGTGACGTGAAGGTTGAAACCGGTATTTGTTAAATCCGTCACCCCGGTAACGGGTTTGGGCCGGGGTCCACTTGCTCGGTTTCTCAGTTACCTACCTAACAGAATTTAAACCGTTACTGGTATAAATCAACTCACCAGTTTATCCACTCTAAATGCTTTAATAACCGCAGGAATAGAACCAATTAAGTAAACAATAGACCAGATAATGGCAAAAATTGTAATAATAATAGCACCAACCCCATCCGTTATACTGACCAGAAAATCAGGTACCATACCGTGTAAAAAGCTTAGGACAATGGTGGCGATGAACGATGTTAGTATTAATAGTATCAAACCTTTATTTTGCAAAAAGCGTTGATGCGCTAGCACCAGAAAAATCACAAATGCAATTTTCAACGTCATTAACGCACTCAGTGTAATTGTGGCACTATTGGTATCAAAGCTGGCATACATAATCATGTAAGCAATCGTGCCGAAGGGGATACTCAGTAGCAGGGTTATCATTAGCATAATTAACGCTAGTGCAACAAAAACCATCGCAATTGCACTAATCAAAATTGACAACGAAAATAGAAAGGTCGCAATACCCTGAATTTTACCGTGCAATCGATCGCTAATAATGAGTGGGGATATGATTAATGCAACCGTAAATAATATAATCCCATCGAGAAACGCCATGTATGAAATGCCCAATCCAGGCGCAGCAAGATCGGTGTACTGGCTCACTGTCGCGGTATCGCTCACCCCGTTAATGTAAAAGCTGGAGCCAATTTCAGCGAATACGACCAGTAACATGCAAAATGCGGCAATAAATAAAAATGGTGTGCGAAGTGTGTCTAACATGATTATTCCTCCATATTATTAGCTAAAATTCCTTGGTTCTCGTTTTTATAATAAAATAATACTAAATTAATTAATTGCTGAGGCGAAAATAACTTATCGCCTACAAAACCCCGATGATTGGATGTTAAAAAAAACATTCCCCTGTTGGCTGCAAATTTGCTGCTTACCTCTTTGGAATTTTGCTATTTCAATTTGTTGTTGATTGGATCGTATATTTTGTTGTTGTATTTGTTTTTTATAGTTACTTAAATTACTTTGTAGCTCTTTTACTTTTTTATTCAGTTGAACTTCAAGCGCTGTTAGTTGTTTACTGCCTCCAACCCATAATGTAATAAAAGTACCCTTTGCTACATTTGCATCTGCTTTTGGCTCTTGTCGAATAACTTTACCTATTTGGTTTTCATTAACTTCTTTTTTTAAATTTTTGCTATCATCAAAACTTAATTGATTCTTAGATAAGGCCATAATGGCATTATTAAAAGTCATGTTGGTAAAGTCAGGTACGGTAACTTTAGACGGTATAAGAAACCATGTTGTTACTCCTGCTGTTATAATTAATGTTGCAGAAATTGCAGCTGGTATACACCACTTGCATTTCTTTTCTATTACGGAAGCGGTTGATTCTTTTTTAGGAACAGTAAAGTAAACAGTGTTACTTTCTGTAAAACGTTGCCCAGGGCTTTTTGGGTCAAATATACGGATTCGGTAACTGTAATTTTTTGCTTCACCATTTTTAGGTACCGCGATTTTAACTGATATTTGAGTGACAGTGCCCACGTCCAGATAAGATTTTGGGACATCAACAATATCCAGCCATGCTTCTTTTGTGGGTGAATCTATGAGTAATTGAACACCAATTTTTAAACTGCTAGTACCCGAGTTTTCAATACTAAAGACGTGTTCGGCCTTACCATCAGTAGAACACAGTACTGAATTTTTTAACTCGCTAATTGTTACAATACTCATAATGTGCCTCCTAATTTTCGGTATTAATGTGTTATCTGGATTGCGCTAATGTCAACCTTAGTTCTTTTACTATTTTTTGTTGGTTAGTGGATGCGACTACTATTTCTGATATTCGTTTGTTATTGAACTCGGTTAGCGATCGTAGCTGGCCTAAAAATGATCGAAAGTAGATTGCGCGGTTATTATAAATGGACACGATTGTATTGGTCTTCATTTTAGCTCTGGTTAGTGAATTTATAATCATGGTTTTGGTTTTATTGCGACGTTTAGTGGCGTCTTTACTTAGTCTGGTGATGAATTTATTTAGGCCTTTCATTGAGCGTATGGTACGTTGTAATTTTTGTTGTTGTTGCTCATATTTAGAGACGACAGTTGAAATTTTATTTTTATGAGTTTTATAGATTGACTGTAGATTGCTTAATGCTTGCTTTTGTTGTTTTTGATACACTGACTTTTGTTTCGCTAATTCACGCTTGTTTTGTATTTTGAGTGATACCGTTAGGTTAGCCAGCGCTTTTGTTCTTGTAATGTCGGCGTTTTTTAAAACTTGTTTTTTTGCTCGTGTAACATCACTTTGATATTTTTTTTGTAGTGTTTTGTTTTTGTCTTTTTCTTGCTTCAGGGCTAGAGAAAGCGCTTTTGTTTGCTCGGTTAACTGCAGTTCCAGTTTTGTTAATTTTCTATTTTGTCCAATCCATATAGTAATAAACGCACCTTTTTCAATTTCGACATTGGCTGGTGGGTCTTGTTTTACGACTTTATTAATATTATTTTCTGAAACAATGGTTTTGAAATTATTCTTCTCATCAAATCCGAGTTGGTTTTTAGAAATGGCCATAATAGCCTTGTTGAATGACATATTAGTTAAATCGGGTACCAGAATTTTAGCAGGAATTAAAAACCATGCTGTTAGTGTAATGCTGATCATTAGTGTTGCAGCAATAGCAGCAGGAATACACCATTTACATTTTTTATCCTCTTCTGATTTTGGTGCATTTTTATCAGGGACCTTAAAATAAACCGCATGACTTTCTGAAAACCGTTCTCCAGGTTTTTTAGTGTCAAATATACGAAGGCGATAACTGTAATTATCCGATGCACAGTCTTCTGGTACTGTAATTTGAACCGATATTTGTGTAATAGTTGATGGTTCTAATTTTTGGCTTGGCAGATTAACAATATTTAACCAGTCTTCTTGTGTTGGTGCATTCGTTAGTATTTGACAATCAATTTTTAAACTTGAGTTGCTGGTATTTTTAATATTAAAGACGTGTTCTGCACTACCATCACTTGAACATGTCACTGCGTTTTTTACTTCATTTATAGTTACTAAATTCATGGTTTTCAATCCCTAGTGTATGAACTTCTTTTAGACTAGGTATCGGTTTTTCCGAAAGAAACATTAACTGTTTTTTTAGTCGTACAGCCTTTACATTTTAAAATTAATCTGCCACCGGCTTCAAAAATAGGAATTTTATAAGGTAATTTTGCGCGACAAATTGCAGCTCCTGAAGAGGTATCACTGTCGTTTGGGGTATATTTTATTGCAAGCGTTACGGTTAATGTTTTATTACTTGGTCGATTAGTTTTAATGTTCGTTCGTTTTCGAGTTCTAGCGTTTCTTTTGGGTTTATTGACAAAAGCAGTTTGATAATTCATGGCGAATAACGTGGTGTCGAACTTTGCTTTTGAACGGCGGTTGCTCGGTTTTTCGTTTTTACCACAAGGCCGAAGTACAGTAACATTATTGTTTACAGTTATGATTAATTCTTGCATGTCAGCTTTTTTTTGTTTAGCAAGTGATATTTTGCATTCTGATGCTATTGAAAGTCGGTAATTTTGAGTACCGGTTTTTGGAGAACTTTTATTATTATTAAGTATTTTACAGTTGGTTGGTTGGATACGGTTTTTATCTAAGGTATCATTAAAACCAGAAAATAAGTTTTGCATAACGCCGACCCACTTATTTTTTTCCATATCAAAACTATCGGCATTTTGATCGTTACTGTCTTTGCTCTTAGTTAGATTGGTGGTTACGCCTCCAATATAAATAACACCCAATACAACTAAGGCAATTATAGTAATTTTTTTGGTATCCATTTAATTTATACCCTATTTAACCTGTGTTCTGACATTATTAACTTTTGATTGTTGAGCTTGTACAGCAATAGATTTTTTACGTCTAGTTGATATTGGTTTTTTTACTTTTATATTTTTGTTTTTGTTTATTTTTACCATTTGCTGTTTAGTAAAAACAGGGAAATATTTAGTGGGATATATTTTTACACCTTTTTTGGGTTTTGCAATTCCAACCACCAGGGTAATATTTGTGCCTTCATCCACCTCAGTATTCGCTGCGGGTTGTTGTGAGATGACTTTGTTAATGTAGGCGTTATTTTGTTTTACTTTACGATTTTTACTTTCATCAAAACTTAACTTACTGGTTGCTATTTTAACTACCGCATTGCCGTAGGTCATACCGGTTAGTTTAGGCACGACAATTTTACCTGGTAATAACAACGCGACAGTAACTCCTGCAACAATTAAGACACCGGCTGCAACTGCTGCTGGAATACACCAATTACATTTTTTTGTGGATTTTTCAACGACAGCCTCGTTTTCTAGCACTGTAAAATAAACAGTATCACCTTCAGAAAATCGTTCCCCCGGACTTTTTGGATCGAATATTCGAAGTCGAAAGCTGTAATTATCCGGTTTACAGTCTTTTGGAACTGCAATTTTTACTGATATTTGCGTGATGGCATCGACGTCCAGATTGGATGTTGGAATTCCTTCAATGGTTAACCATTCATCCTTTGTTGGACTTTTGGCTAGAATTTGCGCACCAACTTTGAAACTACCGTCAGTTGTATTTTTAATATTAAATACATGCTCGGCCTTGCCTTCTTTAGAACAGGTAACTGAATTTTGTACTTCGCTAATCGTTACAATACTCATGGTTTTATTCCTCTTGAATCAATA
>VAOX01064703.1_pt1 | contig 14985 bp, 15 predicted proteins | sample 3393891 | NCBI WGS metagenome assembly VAOX01 (sample SAMN08290429, study PRJNA428436) | hydrothermal vent metagenome | isolation source: Deep-sea hydrothermal vent chimney | place: Indian Ocean: Southwest Indian Ridge | depth 2822 m m | reverse complement strand
CGCCATCACCGAACGGGTGAATAACGAAACTATAGAATATTCAATACTCTCAATAACTTACCGCACTATTGCGTGGTCAACTGATGAATTTAGGTTGAAGACGCTATCTTCTGGACTTGATGTTGAATTAGCACTTTGCGACCTTATCTCAGCTGCGGCCTCTTCTGGCCTATGAATTTAGGTTCAACTAATGATTTCAGGATTACCACCCCGACCCATTTTCTCAGGATTTGTACTTTTGACTAACGACCACAGACTCATGGCTCCCGGAGAGATTTCCTCTACTCGACAATTCCAATATCAGATAAACCTCACACTTCCCTCAACATTAGTAACTTCTACTTGACTATTCTCGTACTGGGAATATAATCCCAATTATGAAATCTAGTTTTTGGGAATATATTCCCATGACATGCTCATTACAAAATGTAATTAAAAGAACCAGCCGCAAACAGACTGGGAACAATAGACACTAATAATTAACCACGGAGCCAAGCTCATGAAATGCACATCTTTATTTAAAAAATCTATTCTGGCAGCCAGCATTGCCGCACTTACAGCCTGTAGTGGTGGCGGTAGCGGCACCTCGACCACTAATGATACATCCGGCACTACTACCGGTGTGGTCACCGGCTTTGGCAGTGTTTTTGTTAACGGCGTAGAGTATGAAACAAGCTCAGCCACAATCAGCATTGATGGTGTTGCGAGCACAGAAAGCCAGCTGGCTGTAGGTGATATCGTTACGCTACAGGGCAGCGTCAACGCCGATGGCAGCACCGGAACAGCCACTTCAATATCCAGTTCAGATGAGCTGGAAGGCTATGTACTTGATTTATCTAACCTTTCCGCTGAAGGTACTGGCACCATTAATGTAATGGGGCAAACAGTAAGCATCAGCCTGGACACTGTTTTTGATAGCGATGCCATTACAGCAATTACCGATCTTCAGCTGAATGACATTGTAGAAGTACACGGCTACTCAGATGGCAATGGCACCGTTACAGCAACGCGTATTGAGGCAAAAAATGACGCTGACGATGTAGAAGTAAAGGGCCTGATAAGCGAGTTAAATGAAGCCACAACAACCTTTATGCTGGGTGGCCTGATAATAGACTACAGCGCAGCCACAGAGCTACCTGCCACACTGCTTGATGGCCTGTATGTGGAAGCCGAAACCACCGAGCTCCTTACCGGCGACCTGAGCACAGGATTTACGATGCTGGCCAGCAAAGTAGAAATTGAAGACGATGGCGATATGGATATTGATGGCGATGAAGGCGAAGAAATCAAAGCACAGGGCGTAGTCAGTGACGTTACCGACATCTCTTTCCGCTTCAATGGCACACTGGTTGAGTTCTCTTCTCTGGAAGATGATGACTTTGATCTGAACACGCTGGTTGACGGCATGATGATTACCGTAGAAGGCACGATTGATGCAAATGGTGACTTTATCATTAAGGAAATTGAAGAAGATGAGGTTTCTGAACTGGAGACTGAGGGTACAGTCACAGCAACCACTGATACGACCATTACCATTACAGTGGCAATGGATGCGAGCAATACCGCTATGACCTTTACCGTCAGCAACAGTACCCGCATGATCGATGATCAGGACGAGCAAATAACACCCGTGCGCTTCTTCAGCCTGGCCAATGTAGCGGTTGGCGATTATGTGGAAATCGAATACTCTGTCGATGACATCACAGGTGAGAAAATTGCCACTGAACTTAAACGGGAAGATATGCCTCAAATGCCTGTACCAGGAATTCAGTAACGGTATGTGTACCTCTGGAGGCGTGAATGGCATTGCCAGACACTCCCCCGGGGACACCCTGACATTACCCCTGTTGTAATATGGCGTAGTATCAGAGTGTTTTTTTAGATATTCGCCCACCAGACCAGAATACGCAATAATATACCCGCCGATATGTGAGACAATAAGGCGAAAGAATATATGTGTAAATATCAGACGAGCGACCACCAGGACACTTTAAATAATCCTTTATTGGGATTATAATCCCAATCATGCATGAGAATTTACAAACAATTTTACAGAAGTTAGCGGGCAAAATTCTCGGCCCGCTGGTACGCGTAATGCTAAGAAACGGCATTGCCTGCGGTAGCTTCGAAGAAATGGTTCGTAAAGCTTATGTAGATGAAGCATTTACTATTGCCCGACAACAGGGCAAGCCCACCATATCAGGGGTATCGGCACAAACCGGACTCTCTCGCAAAGAAGTAAAACGACTGCACGAACTAGAGCAGGACAAAGAAAACAATAACAATCAGAAATACAACCGCGCTGTCCGTGTAATCAGTGGGTGGATGAATGACCCTCGATTTACATCCAGTCAGGGAGTATCGCGCCCGCTTGACATGGAGGGTGAGGATCAGTCATTTTCACGGCTGGTTAAAGACTACAGCGGAGACATTCCCACCCGTGCGATGTTCAACCTTTTGCAAAAAAGCGGCTGCGTAGAAAAGATAGAAGGCAAGGTATACCTTACCAGCCATGCATATGTTCCAGGCAACGATCCCACAGACCTCATAGATATTCTTGGGACTGACGGCAATGAACTGATGAACACCATCATTTATAATATGAGCTGCGATGAGCAGGAGAAGCGCTTTCAACGCAAAGTGTCCACCAGCCTGCTCGCCCATGAGCATAAAAAAGCGTTTATAAAATACGCCAGACGCCGTTCCCAGGCCCTGCTCGAAGAGCTGGATAGCTGGTTGAATGAACACGAAGGCGATGAAGAAAATTCAGAATATGTAAGTCTGGGTATTTATTTACACCAGGGCGATGCCCCGGTACCCCGGAAGGAGAAATCAAAATGAGTACACAAGACAACAGCACACGTAGCTGGAAACATTACTACAAAGCAATTATCCCCGTTGCACTCACCGCCATTATTGTGGCCTGTAGCGGCAGTGGTGGTTTTAGTCTGGCGGGTATCGGTGGAAGCGGCTTTATTTCCTCCGGCAGCATCTCCAGCTTTGGCAGCATTTTTGTAAACGGCGTTGAGTTTGAAACCGACAGTGCAGTCTTTGAAATTGAAGATGCAGATGGTAGCCAGCAGGATTTAAGCGTTGGTATGGTGGTGCAGATCAGCGGCAGCATTAACCCCGATGGTGTTACCGGCACTGCAACCAGTGTGCGCTATGGCGATCAGCTGGAAGGCCCCATTGAGAGCGCAGTTACGGCGAATGGCGATAACACAGAAAAGTCATTCAGTGTGCTTGGAACCACGGTTATAGCCGATAGCACTAACACGGTTTTTAAAGGCAGCAACTTTAGCTTTAATACTATTGCACAAAACAATGGTGTTGAAGTCAGTGGCCACTATGACCAGAATGGTGCATTACGTGCCACCTATATAGAGCTTAAGTCACTCACATTTAACCCCGCATCAACAGTAGAAATGGAAGGCAATATCAGCGGCCTTTCAGGCAGCAGTTTCAATATCCGCAATGTAAGCATTGATGCCAGCGCTGCGAATTTATCAGACCTGCCCAATGGTTTGCAGAACGGTGTATATGTTGAAGTAAAGGGCATTTATGACCTCGGCACCCTGAGCATTACAGCTTCAGAGGTAGATGCAGAAGACATTGAACTCAGCGAAGACGCCGATGAAGTCAGCATTGAAGGCTACATCACACGTTATGTGTCCAATAGCGACTTCGACATTAACGCCATCACGGTCGATGCATCAGGTGCAACGCTCGACCCCACTACGCTTGTATTGGCTGAGGGCATTAAGATAAAAGCCGAAGGCTCGATTAGCAATGGCATACTCATTGCTGACGATATTGAATCCAGAGACGGCAGAGCAAAAATAAATGCCATCGTTACCACAATAGATACCGCCACAAATAGCCTGACGCTCTCCGTGGCCTCAACCACAGTTAGCGTTGTAGTTACCAGTTCTACCGCCATCGAAGATGACCGAGACGATCTGGAACCATTCAACCTGTCTGATCTGGTAGCACAGACCGACTTTGTTGAAATCGTCGGTTTTGAAACCGCCACTAACACCATCACCGCAACCAAAATTCAGCGTTCAGACACACCGAACCAGGGCGAGCCTTTTTCTTTGCAGGGCATCGCTACGGCTGCCACGAATGACACCACCAGCGGTACAATTACCGTACTGGGGGCTACGTTTACTTTTGACAGTAATACAGAGTTTGAAGGTACTGATGAAAGCACGATAGATGTAGCCACACTAATCAACACGATTAACTCAACCCCGACACTGGTCAATATTGAACATCAGGCAGGTTCAGATATAGCCACACTTATTGAGCTTGAATGAGCTTCAGAAAAGCCCTGCCTGTCAGAATACCCTGCGCTGTCATACGCAACCGTGGCTTTAGCCACGGCTGTATTAAGCGGGGCTGAAGCCCCGCCTCCGTAGTGTACAGGTCTTAACCCTGGAAAAATCAGCTGGCCGCGAGGAAACATTATTAATGTATTTTTTGAGGAGAAGGGCTACAGTACCCGGCACCTACACCCTGATAAAAAACGGCACGGCTACCAGAACCGCACCCACAAGAACCAGCAAATATACATCCGAAATAACATAAGGGAAAACAAATAGAGCAATACCCGTCAGTAAGGGCACAATGGCCTTTTGTTTTTTTCCATAAATAAAAAACCCCAGTCCGATAGCGCCAAAAATCATTCCCCATATAAGCCATGATGTACTCTGCATTTCTTACTACCTCCAGCCGAGTCTGCCTCTCTAACACCCTGAATTTGCTAATACGCCAGAATAAGCCTGTGAAGGATAAGCCTGAAAAGAATAAACCTGAGAAGGGGCCATTTCACGACTGCGCACATAAAGCCCCTCTTATTCATTAAGATATTATTCAAACCCTGGTAAATTTATATGAATACCTGATCAAACACTCCCTCATACTATGTATATACGATTCAATACTTACATATATAAAGTTGCCTGTATGAATCTCATCTCCACCATTATTCTGTAACTTATCCACTGCCGATTTACACTTCTTTACATCAACAAGAGCATCTCTAAATTTATTGCTTTTTTTATATATGTAGTAACTGCCTCCAACAGGCAAATAATCTTCACTTGCTGAAAGCCCTTTAAAGAAGCTTAACATAAGCTTTTCCGGAGAAAAAGCATCGCTGTATTGATGCGCATAGCCTTCTTCTTCTATACACAAATTAAACCCCTTAAACATAGAGGGTTCTATCACATCCACATTTAAATCAGACACGTTTTTTGAATGGCCAAATATTTTTTTAGCCTCCATACGCTCCCTGCAATTTTTTACAGTGTTATTGAAAGGCACTAATAACGAGGCATTAACATCCCAGTAAGTTATATAGATATTGCCATCATTATCCAATAACTGAACCTGTTGAAAGCCATTAGCACTTAAAGCCAGAGAGGCATAATGAATCGGTTGCAAAAAAATCGAAACATGTGAGTCAATGGGCACTGATGAACAAGATTGAACAATAACAGGCATTAACAATACTTTTAAAAATCTCATTATTAACCTTTTCCCCAGATGAATAATGTATAACACCCGAAAACATTCAATATTTTTTAGCTCTTACAGCACCAGCACATGCAAGTTTATTGAAACCGCGCCTCATACACCGGGGCCACTACTTTTTATCGAAACGAGCGACTATACTCATTAGAAAAATAGCCATTGACATAGGTGGTCGATTTTATTTTAAAGCCTTTCCCATGGGATGTTAATTTTACAATTTCCTCGCGTAATATTGATTTAGTTATTTTTTTACCACCCGCGCCTTTTGCGGATCTTGAAATTCTGTATTTGGAAACAGCCTCTACACTATTGTCTGTTATTTTCTTTATAACAAACATGCTATAAGTATTAAAAAATGTAAAGGTTTCATTATAGGTCACTCTCTGTTTTAGCTTTTCCGCATCTATCGACAGTGATATTACCCCATCAGCCTGCACTGAAAACTTTGCCTTATATTTTTCCGGCTCTAGCTGCTTGTCCAGCTTGCCGTTTTCACCCACAAAACAAACCGCCGTATTCCCTTTCCCCTTTAAATTTGTTTTGACTCTGGAAAATATTTTTTTTATTGCTTTTTTTTGCTTCTCCGTTATCTTTGCCACATTTTCAATATCAAAATATTTATCTCCCTGCGCTACATAAGCGGGGGATTTTTCATCACAGCTCGCAGCCATCACATTATGTGAGTACAAACCCACCAATACCAGCGAGATCAGATTAAATATCGTTTTTTTCAACATTATTATTCTCCAGTTATTTAGTTACTCTTGTTAAAACTTTTGCCACAACATCTGTCAGAGCACCCACCATAACAGCCGGGGCCCGAGCCGTTCACTATCTTTTGCCCATGGCAATGGATTATGCCCCCATTCACCGGCAATGGCCTTTGGCCCAGTGTAAGACTCGACCATTCATCACGGTTCCAGCCCCCCTGCCTGTGCCAATAATAACACCAAAAACAACCGAAGCGCCACTGGCAGCGCCATCCGTTGCTTCCGACAGCGCAAAGCATTGGCATCATTGCTCATGCATATTCCAGGATTAAGCAATGCCTGCAAATCCGCCTTAATCGGCTGGCCATTCATACAGGTCGAATTCGAGTTGCTCAACAAGGCACTGGTGGGCGATATTGCACCTGACGTACCGATTCCTACAGTACCTGATTTTTCAGTGGATGTCTCAATATATCCAGCTAATCCAGCAATTGCTTCGGGTGTTTTTCGATAATCGCCCGCCGGTACCAGCACTCTATGACAAAGCAGTTCATCGCCATTCGCATCCAGTACAATACCTTCAATTTTTGTACCACCAGGGTCAACACCCATTTTCATCTATCTTTTTATTTTTTCAGGTTAAAATTTCAGGTTAATATTCATCTGTAGTCGTATACGATCCTGGTCGGAAAAAAAAGCTGAATCAGGCCCCGCCAAAGCAGCAAAACTATCATCGATTGCACTCATACTGTACAGGCGTATATCCATCGCCACATCGTTATCAATTTTCTGATCATACTGTATGCGCCAGCCCTCAAAATTTGAAAGACCTGCACCGTTCTGATCTGGAAAATCATCCTGCCCATATCGACCATCACCTGGAATGGACTGTGCTTCAACAACATAATAATATACCCGTACTGCCATTTGTGCATTTAATTTTTTTCGAAATTGCAGTGCATATGCTAAATTTTCTACCGCCGCATCCGACACAGACACCTCTATCACAGTACGCCAGCCGGTAGATTTATACTGCCCTGAAAGCGTAATAATATTCTCTGCTGCACTGCCATCATTAACATTAAAATAACCCACAGCAGCAACAAACTCATTTTCAGCATAAACCCCCTGTAACATTTCAATTTTATTATCGCTGCCACGCCAGCTGTTTTCCTGAAGTACTACATGAGCAGCGTTTAACTTAAACGCCCCACGTTGATATGCATAGCTAATCGCATCAGGATTAAAATCTTTATCCCAGACCATCTCCGAGCTGTTCCAGTAATTGAGTGGCTGCTTGCCTGCGCCAATATTCATATTGCCATTTTGATAATTCAACCAGGCCTGATCAAAGCCCGTATCAGGGTCATCACCAAAGGTAACATGAGGCGAATTAATGCTGGTAATGTTTGTCGCCATGCGAATTTTTGCAGACCACCGAGCATTCACCTGATAGTGCAGCCCCAGACGCGCACGATAACGCAGCCGATTACGTGATTGCTCCACACCATCAACTTTAGTGCGTTCATCATATTCTGCACGCAGGCGAAAGTCGCCCATTATTTTAACCTTACCGGCCGAGTCTAATACAGCCGATGCCTGCACGACTGATGCAAACATAGCAATCAGTATACATATGCTAAAAAAACCCTTAATCTCACGGCTTTTCATCTTTATTTTTTCTGCGCCGGTTTTTTTTCCAGCGCCTTCAAGCGCTCTGATTGCCAGTAAACTTCCGCGTTGCCCTGCACTTTATTTAATATACGCGATGCAATAAAGAGCCAGTCTGACAAACGATTAATATAACAGAGCATTTGTGCGCTAACAGGCTCTTCTTTATTTAAAGCGACCAGTGTGCGCTCTGCCCGACGGCAAATAGTACGCGCCATATTACAGAAGCAGGCACTTTCTGCCCCCCCGGGGAGTATAAATTCTTTTAAGGGCTTAAGTTTCTCGTTCATCTGATCGAGGGTCTCTTCCAGCCAGTCGATACGCTGCGGGTTTAACACATCATAATCCGGCATGGCGAGCTGCCCCCCCAGATTAAACAGATCGTGCTGAATGCTGATTATATTTTCCTTAAGCTCTTCAGAGTCCCCACCGGAATCTCCCCCTGAACGGGCCATGAACTGACACCTGTTAACCACCACACCCAGCATACTGTTCAGCTCGTCAACATCGCCCATAGCATGCATCCGCAAGCCATCTTTGGACACTCTGGCACCCCCCGCCAGCCCTGTTGTGCCATTATCGCCTGTTCGCGTGTAAATTTTTGAAAGTCGGTTTCCCATAACTGGTATCCTGTTGAGCTTTATTTGAAAGCCATATTTTGAAAACATATACAGATTTTTAATGTAATCTATAATAGCCAGGTTAAACAAGAGGGCACCTCTATGGTTAAAATTATACTGAACTATCAATGCACCGACCATTAAATCTAATCTTTATTTTATTATTGCTCAGTATTGCCAGCTTTGCGTTTGCGATATCAATGGGCAGCATGCAACTGTCATTTACACAGTTAAGCCATGCATTATTCAATAATAATACCGATATTGCGCACACGATCATCTGGGAGCTGCGCGCACCCCGCGCCTATGTCGCATTTATCAGTGGCGGCCTGCTCTCGCTGGCGGGGGTGCTCATGCAGGTATTACTGCGCAACCCGCTGGCCGACCCTTACATTCTGGGTGTGTCCGGTGGTGCATCCGTGGCGGCCCTGCTGGCGCTGTCCGCAGGCCTTGGTGGCAGCTGGGTATCGGGCAGCGCCTTTATCGGAGCATTAATTTCCATCACGCTGGTATTCGGGCTGGCCCACGCCAGTGGTCACTGGAACCCTGCTCGCCTCCTGCTCACCGGCGTTGTTATCGCTGCTGGCTGGGGCGCAGCCATTAATTTTATTCTATCCGTAAGCCCGGAAAAACAGCTAAAAGGCATGCTGTTCTGGCTCATGGGAGATATTAGCAATATAACGCCGGATATCGCAGGTTTGCTGGTGTTACTCACAGGCATTACAGTGACCTTTGTTATTGCGCGGCAATTAAACGTGCTCTCACAGGGCGACTTACAGGCCAGCGCCCTGGGGGTTTCAGTTAAACCCCTGCGCATCACATTATTTCTCCTGGCCTCCGCGCTCACCGCATTTGCAGTCACTCAGGCGGGCAGCATCGGCTTTGTTGGCCTCATTGTGCCTCATATGGTACGTCTCATAAATGGCAGCGATCACCGTCAGTTAATACCCGCATCGGTATTGCTCGGCGGCAGTTTACTGGTAATTTCTGACACCCTTGCACGCACCATTATCGCCCCCCAGCAATTACCCGTAGGTGTTATAACCGCTTTTCTGGGTGTGCCCTTTTTCCTCTTTCTGCTGAACCGCTCAGCCAGATCGCCCGGCGACAGGTAAATAATATGGCCCGCCTGCAAACACAGAACTTATGCGTTGATATTGGTGCCAGCAAAGTCTGCGAGAACCTTCAGCTCAGTTTAAAACCTGGCGAGATATGGGGCGTGCTGGGCAGAAATGGCATTGGTAAAACAACTTTATTGCATACACTGGCAGGGCTAAGGCCAGCCTCCAGCGGCAGTATTTTACTGGATCAGCAGGATATTTCGCAATTACCCCGCAGGGCCGTTGCTCAAAAACTGGGGCTGTTGCTGCAACATATAGAGGATGCCTTTCCGGTGAGCGTACTGGAAACCGTAGTAAGTGGCCGCCATCCGCACATTTCAGGCTGGCAGTGGGAAACTAAAACCGATTACCAGAAAGCGCAAGCATCACTTGAACAGGTTGAGATGGCCGCCTTTGCACACCGTCAGGTAAATGAACTCTCGGGAGGAGAGCGTCAACGTGTTTCCATTGCCACCCTGCTCACCCAGGATCCCGATATTTTTCTGCTTGATGAACCCAATAGCCACCTGGATTTAAAATACCAGATTCAGCTGCTTAATATTCTCTCGGATAAAGCACATAAGCAGCAAAAAACTATTTTAATGACATTGCATGACCTTAATCTGGCGGCCAGATTTTGCGACCATGTATTACTGTTAACCGGTGATGGAAATACCCTCATGGGCAACACAGAAGAACTGCTTAATGAAAAAAACCTGATGCAAATGTATGATTACCCGATTATTCGGGTTAAATCAGCGGGGCGCAGTGCATTTATAGCAAAATAGAACACAACATGCACACGCCACATATCGGCCAATAATCCAGACATTATAATTTTTCTTGAACTTAAGCCATAAAAAATGTATCTTAACGCACCTTATCAGGTGCCCGATGGTGTTCCACACCCACGGGTTAAACGGGAAGCTGGTGAAAAGCCAGTGCTGCCCCCGCAACGGTAAGCGTTTAAAGCTCTAACATTATGCCACTGTGTTACCCACATGGGAAGGCGTTACAGCCAATGCGCAAGCCCGGAGACCGGCCTGATCTGATTCTGATAACTACGGCGGGTGGTTGACGGGTGTTGTATATGTCTATAAAACAGGACAGATCAGTCAACTCAATAAACAGTGCAGGCATTTGCATTCGCCCCGCTATTTATAAGCCCGCTGCTGTCCCGCGTTAAAACATCCAGTTCCTCCTGCCCTCCATCTAACCCATATAGTACGGGCCGGATACAGGCGATACTATGGAGATTTAACGTGTACAAACGCATTACAAAGATTGTTTTAATTCGCTCAATTTGCCTTATAGGCAGCACCATCAGCAGCTTCAGTATATCCGCAGACAACAACACACTTGATGAGGTTACTGTCACTGCAAATCGCTATTCTCAAACCGTTGATGAAAGCCTTTCCTCTATAACCGTTATCACCCGCGCAGAGATAGAACAGTCTTCAGCACTGGATTTACCCGCGTTATTAAGCCATGTTGCGGGCTTTGATATGCGCCCATCCGGCGCATATGGAAAAGTCACATCCACCTTTGTTCGTGGCACAAACTCCAGTCATTTACTCACATTGGTTGATGGTATAAAACTCTACTCGGCAACAGCTGGCGGCACCGCATTTCAACACATTCCCCTTGATCAGATTGAAAGAATCGAAATAGTACGTGGCCCTCGCTCAAGCGTTTATGGCTCAGAAGCCATTGGCGGCGTTGTTCAGATATTTACCCGAAAAGGAAAAGAGCAGTCATCTGCCTCCATCAATTCAGGGCTGGGTAGCAATAACAGCAAAGAATTTTCAGCCGGTTTTGCAGGCGTAACCGAAAACGCCAGCATCAGCTTAAATGCTCGACGCTTTAGAACCGATGGAATAGATGCCATCGTACACACCGCGCCCAATGACAATGACGGCTACGATAACGACTCTGTTAACGCAGCTATTGATTATCGCTTTAACCAGACATTTTCACTAAAATCTTCCTTTATGAATGCACAGGGCAGCACTCAATTTGATAACTGCTTCAACACTACCACCTTTGCAACATCAGATAACTGTAGCTCTGATTTTGTTCAACAGGTTTTCAGTAACACCCTGAGCATTACCCCAGCTGGAATGTGGGATGGACAATTACAAATGGGTACGTCCCGGGATTTAAACAACAGCTTCTGGGAATCTACCCCCAATGGAAGCTTTGAAACCAGCCGCTACGATACATCCTTTATTAACAACCTACAGCTTACTGAAAACCAGTTACTCGTAATTGGCATCGACTCTGCAATAGACTTTGTCGATGCAACCCCCTACCCTGCAACAACACCTGATTCCAGGTACAATGTCGGTTTATTTACAGCATGGAACTACAGCGCCAGCATATTGAATATTGAACTTAATACACGCACCGACGATAACGAACAGTTCAACAGGCATAATACTGGCAGTTTTGCACTGGGACTAAAAATCTCAAACAACTTAAATACATTTATCTCTTATGGCAGCGCATTTAAGGCTCCCTCATTTAACGAACTTTACTTTCCATTTTTTGGGGCCGACAACCTTAAACCAGAAAAATCAACCAGCCTCGAAATGGGATTACGGGGCAAGCACTCTACCGGAAACTGGTCATTAAATATTTATCAAACCAACATAGACAATTTAATTGCATTTGATACAGCGACATTTCTTGCCAATAATATAAACCGCTCACAAATTACCGGCGCAGAGCTCACCTCCAGTGCTCTGCTCTCACAATGGAATATAAACAGCTCATTATCCTACACAGACCCGATAAACAAATCTGGCCCCAACAAAGGAAAACAGTTACAGGCCAGAGCAAAAGGCACTTTAAGCCTCACAGCAAACCGTAATTTCGGCGGCTATAACCTGGGCATGTCACTACTGGCGCAAAGCAGGCGCTATCAGAACTCAGACAACACTAACTCAACAGCAGGCTACGCTCTGGTTGATTTAACATCTGAGTACAACCTTACTTCCCAGTTAAAACTGACACTTAAGCTCAATAATATTTTCGATCGGGATTACGCTGTCAATCAAACATTTAACGCCAACAACTACAGCACATTAGGCAGAAACGTATTTGTTAACCTGATCTACAATATGTAAATTACCGTGCTCATTTTTTATTAACTCATTCAGAACAATATGAAATCCGAATTTTTTACATTCATTTTATTATCAACACTGCTGCATGCTGTGATTATTAGCATTGGAAATGAATGGATTTTCAGCATAAGCAAACATCACGAGCAGGCAGGCTCTTTTCTGGACATTGAAATAATCTCTAATAAAAACAGCCCCACCATCAGAAAAAACAGCATCACAGAAAATAAAAAAGAAACTAAAAAAACACCACCTGAACCTGTTAACAGAATGCCATTTTCTGCACTTCCCGCCTCAGCCAGCATTTCAAAAAACACGACAGTTACCCAAAAAATTGTTATGCTGAAAAAAAATAATTTGCCTGCTGAAAAAATTGAACTAAATAAACCCACACCAACTTTCACACCAGAGATTTTTTCAAATCCAGAAGTATCACCAACTGAAAAACCTGAAAAGCTCACAACAAACAGCGCGACAAAATTAAATAATAACAACAAAAATGAAAACAATGAACAGTTAAAAACACTATTGAATAATGAATTAGAAAAATATTTTTATTACCCGAAATCCGCACAGAGAAAAAATCGTCAGGGAAAGGTAATACTGGCTTTCACCATTAATAGCAATGGCCTGATTGAAAACATACACATCAGCAAAAGCTCTGGTTACCGCACTTTAGACAATGCCGCAATAAAAGCCCTGGCTAAAGTAGAAGCTAACAGAGACTTTACTCTACAACTAAACGACCACAGCACCGAACTCACTGTGCCCATCAACTACCAGCTCTTCAATCATTAAATAGAGGGGTCTATAAACATAAAAAATCGTCCTCTTTATTTTTTTCCCGAAAATTTTCCTGGTATATCCCTCCATACAGGGGTTATCCCCTTTTTATCAAGGGTAGTTTCTCTAATCCCTGTTTTTTTCCAGATGCGAAAATTTTTCTCTGTTATCCATCGCAGAAGGACACCTCATAACAGGGAACTCGAATAATATCATATTAATCAACAACCTGCATTAACTCTGGAAAACTCTATGTTTGCGTTTTCGCCCCGGATATTCTGGCAGCATTGTAACGGACGGGGCCTTCACATAATTAATTCAGGATACGCCGACTAAAACATGATAAATATCAAAAAATCGATAGATAAAATATAAAAAAAATCATATAACTTGCACGATTTAAAAAATTTTGTTTAAATATTATAATCCACAGGCCGTGATCTATGCCGTGATCTATTATAAATAAACCCATTATAAATAGACAGGAAACTGTTCTTTTAAAAAGTCAGCGCATTGATAGACCCTGGTTCAGAAATAATGTTTTTTGAAACACCATTACATCGCCAAACATTAATCCATAGGAGGATATAATGAATAAATCAAAAGTGTATGATGTAAAAAATATTAAGCTCTCTGTATTAAAATCTAACCCACCAAAATTGAGTATTGTCGCCCAGGGTAGCGTTCCATCGGGTGGCTGGTCTGATCCTGGCCTGATCCCCTATATTTATATTCAGGCACCACCCGATGGCATCTATGATTTTGATTTCGTTGCCACACCCCCGGATGGACCAGCCACCCAGGCCTTTGCTGATATCAAAGTAAGTCACACACTGGAAACTTTCCCGAACAGCCTTAAAGGTGTCCGCATTCATACCTCTCAAAACAAGCTCGTTTCATTACTGACGGGTGCCCCATCGGCAGGAAAAACCATCTGCATTAAAGGCAAACTGACAGATGAGGGCGTTGAGTGCCAGGCACTTCGCACTGAAAATGATGAATTATATACGCTGGTAGGCGACCTTAAAGGCTTTGGCGTGGGGGACAATGTATGCGTTTCAGGCACTATTGCTGAAATTTCATTCTGTATGCAGGGAACAACAATAGCCGTAAGCTGGATTGGTTAACACCACTCCTTACTCCACACTATATCTGGATGCTCACTAAATCAGGGGGCATCCACAAAAGCTTAAGTAAGTGCCATTCGAGTCTAACCCTTTGAAATAAAATACACGACCAACATCGGTTTCTAAAAATCATCCAGAAAAACATTAACCCTGGATTAATCAGTTAGCACGCAACATTCATCCAAATACTTACGCTCCTGCTTACTTAATCCTGGATTAATCAGTTGGGCGCGAAAAAGATGTGCAAGTTATTGATTTGGATAGCGTAATGAAAAAATGTGAGGTCACCTTATTGGTGATGAACACTTTTT
>VAOX01011042.1_pt1 | contig 14992 bp, 10 predicted proteins | sample 3393891 | NCBI WGS metagenome assembly VAOX01 (sample SAMN08290429, study PRJNA428436) | hydrothermal vent metagenome | isolation source: Deep-sea hydrothermal vent chimney | place: Indian Ocean: Southwest Indian Ridge | depth 2822 m m | reverse complement strand
GAACGCAGGGCGGTCGGGGCTTAAAAGGCCGTCGAAGATCGTAGGCATTTTGGTGGACTCGGATGTCCCAAAATGTATCACGAGATCTGAAGACTCCCTTGTATATTTTTAATAGAATACAACACAGGACACCCTGTAGCTTACAGAGTGTTCTGTGACTTACTAAATTATTAATTACTTCTAGACTAATCGATGGAGCCAGTCTGGTTCCCGTAAATTACTATTCAATAAGTTACGTAGGTCCGACCCCAATAAGTGATTGAAATTAGTAGGTGGATTGTGCCGCTTCAACCGCAGCACTACTATCGATTTTCAGGCCGCTATTACTGAGGATATTACCCAACGCATTAATGCACAGGAGTACATTAGTTTTATTACTGGCGTAACCCATTAAACCAATGCGCCATACTTTGCCCGCTAGAGCACCAAGACCCGCCCCTATTTCCAGATTATAATCTTGTAGTAACTGTTTACGCACTTGCGCTTCATCAACACCTGCCGGAATAGTCACGCTATTAAGCTGAGGGAGTCTCTGCCCTTCATTCACAATAAAATTAATGCCCATATACTCTAGCCCGGCTTTTAGAGCAAGATGGTTTTGAGTGTGTCGTTTCCAGGAATTTTCTAGCCCTTCTTCTTTTAAAATAACCAAAGATTCATGTAGTGCATATAAACTGTTGATAGGGGCTGTATGGTGATAAGCACGCTTTGCTCCTGCCCCCCAATATGCCATCACTAAATTCAGATCGAGAAACCAACTTTGTACAGGAGTTTTTCGATTCTTTATAGCTTCAGCTGCAGCTGCGCTATAAGTGACAGGTGACAATCCTGGCGTGCAGCTCAAACACTTTTGAGTACCAGAATAAACAGCATCCAACTGCCAGTCATCTACCCGCAATTCGCTTCCCGCCAAAGAGGTCACGGTATCAGCAATCACTAAACAACCGTGCTTATGAGCTATTTCTGAAATTGTCTTTGCATCAGACAAGGCTCCAGTAGAAGTCTCCGCATGTACAAAAGCAACCAGTTTGGCATCGGTATTTTGCTTGAGGGCATCTTCCAGTTTTTGTGGGTTGACCACTTCACCCCATTCATCCTGCACCATTATAGCCACACCGCCGCAACGCTCTACGTTCTCTTTCATGCGGCCACCAAAAACACCATTTTGGCAAACAACAACCTTGTCACCAGGCTCAACCAAATTGACAAAACAACTCTCCATTCCTGCAGACCCTGGTGCAGAAATAGGCATTGTTAGTTCATTTGTTGTACAAAAAGTCTCTTGTAGCAAGCTTTTAAGCTCATCCATGAATTCTACAAAAACTGGATCCAGATGCCCAATTGTAGGACGTGACATTGCCTCCAGAATACGCGGATTAACATCAGAAGGACCAGGCCCCATAAGGGTACGTCGTGGGGGATGAAACGAGTTTGTCATTGTAAATGTCCTTAAAATATACGAATTAAACGGTAAAATGAGGTCAGACCTCGGATAAACAGCATTATAGCAAATAATACCTCAGTAGAATGATCAGAATTATTTTAACTGCAGTTTTGATATTTGATAAGGAATAGATGCATTGATTTGGCTAAATAACGAACACTCAATCGACCATACTGATAAATATCGCTCAACGTCTAGGTCCAATCAAGACTAAATCACAGCCATTTTCCCTGATAACATTATCTAATAACCTGGTTTAACGTAGGCGCTATAGATATAAGTAACAGTTTAAGCGATGCTCACCCTGAGTCGAGTCAGGGTACTCCTCTCTACACTTATCCATTACTTCAGGACAGCGGGGGTGAAAATGACAGCCCTTTGGTGGACTTATTGGTGAAGGCAAGTCACCTTGTAAGGGGTTCTTTATTTTCTCATGCTCTGGGTTAATTTCAGGAACAGCAGCCAATAGTGCTTTGGTATAAGGGTGCTTAGGGTCATTCAAAACTTGCTCTACCGTTCCCCTTTCAACAATACGCCCTAGATACATCACCGCGATTTCATCTGCCAGATACGCGACTACAGAAATATCATGTGTAATAAATAGATACGACAAGCCCATTTCATATTGTAACTTTTTGAGCAAATTTAAAATTTGCGCTTGCACTGAAACATCAAGTGCACTAGTAGGCTCATCGCACACAATTAATTTAGGATTCACTGCTAAAGCACGCGCTATGCAAATCCGCTGTCGCTGCCCTCCTGAAAATTCATGGGGATAACGTAATCGCATATCAGCACTCATGCCAACCATTTCCAGTAACTCTTCTACACGATTAATCCGTTTTTCAGAATCTTTTTCACCACCCAACGACAACATTCCTTCTTCAATTATGTCACTCACTAACATTCGAGGATTCATGGAAGAATATGGGTCCTGAAATATAATCTGATAATCTGCCCTGCTACGACGCAAAGACTCGCCTCGCAACGCGCGTAAATTGTTTTTACCAAAAAACACATCACCGTTAGTCACTCCGCGAAGTAATTGCAAAATACCTTTACCCACGGTAGTTTTACCACAGCCAGACTCTCCGACTAGCGCTAAAGTCTGACCAGGTTTAATTTCAATCTCTACCCCGTCCACCGCATACACATAGCCTGCTACACGCTTTAGTAGCCCTTTATGAATGGGGAAATGTACTTTAAGATCCTTAACGCTCAATAATATATCATCAGATTTTGTGGAAGGGTATGCCACCTCTTGCACAGATGCTTTCTTAATACACTTTTCTGAACCTAGAGCCCTACCCTCTGAAGTATACAAATGGCAGCGTACAGTTTGAGGAGAGTCATCCTTAGCCATTTCTTTTACTATTGATATTTCGGGTAAACTACTGGTACATTTCTCCAACGCAGAATCACAACGCTCAACAAAACGACAACCCTTAAAATCTTGTGTTAGCGGTGGAACCGAACCTGGAATCGCCTGTAACATTTCATTCCGTTTTTGCATTGATGGCAACGAGTCAAATAGTCTCTGGCTATAAGGATGTGCTGGTTGATCAAAAAAAGTATCACGATCAGCCTGCTCAACTATTTGACCTGCATACATCACTGCAACATGATCCGCCATTTCATAAACCACTCCCAAATCATGAGTGATAAGTAAAATCGCCATGCCCGTCTTTTTTTGTAGTTCTCGCAATAACTCCAACACTTGTGCCTGGATTGTCACATCAAGTGCGGTAGTAGGCTCATCAGCAATCAGAAGGTCTGGATCGCCTGCAAGCGCAATCGCAATCATGACTCGCTGCTTCATTCCACCAGAAAGTTGATGCGGATACTCTTTTACACGACGCGAAGGATCAGGAATCCCGACCGCATCAAGTAACTCTATAGCACGATTTTTTTCAGCAGCGCCCTTTAGGCCTTTATGACGCCGCAATGTCTCACCAATTTGTTCGCCAACAGTTAATACCGGATTTAACGAAGTCATCGGCTCCTGGAAAATCATAGCCACCCGGTTTCCTCGTACATCGCGCATGGAAAATTCAGAATAAGTGGTTAAATCATCGCCTCCTAAAATAATATCACCACCAACAATTCGACCCGCAGGTTCAGGCACCAAACCAATAATTGATAAAGCCGTAATTGATTTACCGCACCCGGATTCACCTAAAAGAGCAAAAGTTTCACCTCGACGAATAGAGAAACTGACATCATCAACTGCCCTTAAAACACCGCGAGGCGTATCAATCCAGGTTTGCAAATTATTAACATTCAGTAAGATATCATTCATTTCATAATAACTCAGTTAGACCCGGAAGGTTGTTCTATTTTATTACTCAGTAGTTGTTTCATTAAAGACTGCACTCGTGCTTGTTCATCTTTTGAAAGCTTCATGTAACTACATGCTAGAGATAACGAATCCTTAGACAAGCCCTCATTCGAGGAAATATCTAAACCACTTTCGCCGTTGAGTCGACGTTTTTTAGCGGCAAGCTGTTCTTTTAACTGTGCCTTATATTGTACTTCAGCTTGCTCATCAACATAACGATCACCTGTGCCAGATAAAAGCCAGTTGGATTGAACTTTTAGTAATTTAGCCAATTTTACTAGAATAGAGGTTTTAGGGTATTCATCACCCTCCAGCCATAAACCTACATTCGCGACAGAATCACCCAGTTCTTCTGCAATAGTGGATTGCCTACCTTTTCCTGACTCAGGAAACCCCGCTTCATCTAATGCTTCATTTAATCTATCTGAAAATTTTTGTCTCTCTGACATTGAACTATTACTCCAACCTTAATTCAAAATACACACACGTTACTAAGCTTTGCGTAATCTTGGATCGAAGGCATCTCTTACCGCATCTGAAAACATATTGGCCGCCAGTACCAAAGTGAACATAAAACTCATTGCAGCCACTAAAGACCACCACACCATAGGATCACGCGCCATTTCAAGACGTGCCCCATTAATCATATTACCCCAACTATTCATTTTTGCATCAACACCTATACCAATGTACGACAACACTGCCTCTGCCAACACTAATCCGCTAAAATCCAGCACCACTACAATCAACACAATGTGCATAATATTCGGAATTATATGTCGTCTTATAATAGCCATGTCACGAACACCAAATGCTTGCGCCGCCTGAATATACTCTACTTCTCTAATGCGTAGAGACTCTCCCCTTAACAATCGACACAAACTGGTCCAGCTCGTAATACCAAGAATAATTGTTAGTGCTAGTAGTTTTATATCCCCATTGTCAGTGTCAGTCAATTGAAACGCTGAACTATCAATATAAACCTGAATCATTAATACAGATGCCGCAATTAAAAGCACGCCAGGAATAGAACTTAAGGTCGTATACAAGTATTGAATAAGATCATCGACCCAGCCTTTGAAGTAACCAGCAGCTATCCCTAAAAATATTGCAAACGGCAGCATTACTAACGTAGTCAAGGTCCCTATAATAATGCCAGTCCTGATACTCTTGACCGCTTGATACAATGTATCTTCGCCTACTTTATCAGTGCCGAGTACATGATAATAGAAACTCAACCAAAACAAACTAAAGCTAAACATGAATATCACTAATAAAGTCCAGGCAGCTACATTCCAGGGTATATCATGCTCACCCTTAAACAAGCGCTTAACATCAGACACTACAGCTGATAACTTGAACCTGCTTAATACCAACACTAGAAAAACGACCAGCAATGACCAAACAAATCCAGCGATTAAAAAACCGGTTAATATTTTTACTAAAATATCGAGGCCTTTACTCTGCCCAGGTTTTAAGTGACTTCCGCCATATTTCAATTTTGGATACTCACGCCTGACCTTGCCTTTACCCAAATTAACCGTCTCCTTAGCAAAGGCATGAGTTGCCATGGGTGCCGAATAGGTCCGCTCATCTCTTAACCGAAGGGGGAAAAAAACTGAGTTTCCTTGTTCATCTGTTATTTGACGCATTGGGATCAAAATCAAATCCAATGCGCTTTCAACAGGTGAATAGTTCACTTGTTTTGGGACATTGGATTGCGTATGTTCAACTTTTAAAACTGGCTGAAAATGCAAACTATCCAGTACAGCGATAAATATATAGCTGAGAAGAACCACTGCAGAAACCATTGCAACTTTATTGGTGAATACCTGCTTCCAGGCACTACTCAAATGAACTTGCGTACGGATGTAGGAGATAAAAATTATTAAGACAAAAATGATTAGAAAAAACAAATAGTCTGTCCACAAATAAGCTGTTTTTAAACCAAACAATGGAGGAACAAGCAGCAAGGCTGCAATAATAGAAATAATTATTACAGCAGATTTTTTCCACCAAAAAGATTCTCTTACGCGAGTAGTATTGATCGACACATCCATTAGCTAAACCTTATTCGTGGATCAGCGAGGGTATAAGAAATATCCGTCAAAAGTAATCCCAAAATTGACAAAACCGCCCCTAAAAATACCATCGACCTCACTATCCCAAAATCTTGAGAACGTATCCCATCAATCACATAACTGCCCAAGCCTGGTATGCCAAAAAATGACTCCGTAATCAGACTTCCCATAAATAACAGCGGCAAGGTTGCGACCAACCCGGTTAATATAGGAATCATGGCATTACGTAAAACATGTTTAAACAATACCACTTGCTCAGACAAGCCTTTGGCTCGTGCAGTACGAACATAATCTTTACCAATTTCTTCCAGAAAAATAGTACGATACCAACGAGTCCCTGTACCAATACCCCCTATCACCCCAATCAACACTGGCAGGACTAAAAATCGAAATGTACTTCCAGTGTCATCGTAACCCGATATAGGGACTAAATGTAACACCTTACCTACAAGATATTGTCCCCCAATAATATAAAACATAGTGGACACTGACATTAACACCACGCACAAGACAACGCCTGAAAAATCGATATAAGTCGCTCGGAAAAATGCTAGCAACATCGCAAAGGTGACACTCACAAGCAATCCTATAAATAAAGTAGGAATCGCAATCGCGAGACTGGGCCACATACGTTCTTTTATTTCATTAAAAATATCTCGGCCTTTATCAGACCTCCCAAAATCAAATACAAATAGCTTAAGTGATTTTTGATAAAACAAGGTATCTGTAAATTTTTCACTACCACGTGCATCGGTATTAAACCAACGAGGCTTGTCATAGCCATGCGCCTTCTTCCAACGGACAATGGCTGCCTGATCTACATTTTTGACCCCCAAATGTAAACGAGCCATATCATCAGTACTATTAACCGTAAAAAATAATAAAAAAGTTATTAGATTTACGCCGGCCAACAATGGAATTGCATACAAGAGACGTCTCAATATATAGGCACCCATAGGACTAGGATACCTCGCTATTTGATGATTTATAAGTTTCTTGTTTGTGCTTAACCTGATGCACCTTAATTCTATAAGCGCGAAATCCTGGTATAGCAATCAATATTAAAATCGCCAATATCAACCATACTGGCCAGACCACTGGCACATTCCACGCTTGACGCTGAAGGTCTCTGCGCCGTGGGTCAATGCGTTTAAACATTAATGTATTGTGTGCCACAGCATGTGGTTTGGCATTATGATACCAATCATGATACAACACATAACTCTTGCTGTGATATCCCCAAATCCAGGGAGCATCGTACCTGAGAATAGCGACCATTTTTTTTATTAATTTATTCCTGGCAGGGCCATTCGACATGGTTTCCATTTTTTGAAACAATTTATTGTATTTTTCATTATTGTAATTTGAAGCATTTTCGCCATAAAACTTCACTTTGCCATTAGGCCCGTACAATAGAAACAAAAAATTCTCGGGATCTGGATAATCTGCGTTCCAACCCCATTGAAACATTTGAGCCTTACCGTTGCGCATTTTTTCCTGGAAGCGATTATAATCTGTCGCTCTTATCTGCAACTGAATATTAATCGCGAGTAATTGCTTCACATACCATCGTCGTTCTGATTTGGCCTGGGCTCCTCCTCCGTCAACCGCCTCAAAATAAATAATCAATTGCTTTCCAGTATCCTGATCGATACCATTGGCATACCCAGCCTCGGTCATAAGCTTTTTTGCATAAGCGATCGATTTTCTTTTAGGCTTCCCATTTACCCAGTCAAACAAATAAGTATTCATACCCTCTCTTCCTTGAGAGTGACCAGTAATGCCTGGCGGTATAGGATCCTGAGCAATTAACCCTCGTCCATTTAGAAAAATATTGATATATTCTTTATAATCAATTGCAATGGAAATTGCTTGTCGTAATTTTCTGGCACGTTCAGAACGACCTCCTACTACTGAGTCACGCATATTAAAACCCATATACGTTGTTGAGGTATTAACGGTAGTAATTAACTTAATATTTTTACTACGCATTCCAGGGGTTAAGCGCGCATCCCCTTGTATATTTATCTTAACCGCTTGATCGAAACTTTCGGCATTAATACCAGCCAAGTCAAAATACCCCTGCAAGAATTTATTCCACAATGGAATACTCTCTTTTTCGAGTGTAAATATAATAGTGTCTACAAAAGGCATTATTTTCCCTGCATCTTTCAACAGACCTCGCTTACGATCTTCATCAGAACCTTCATACGGATATGGGATGCCACGAAAATTAGGATTCCTTTTAAGCACTATTCTCGAAGAAGGTTTATTTTCACTTATCATATAAGCACCAGTCCCCACCGGCCACCAGTTAAGCATCAAATTTTTCTTCTTCATTCCGACCTGGCTATAGAACTTTATCGCTTCATCAGGTACGGGTGAAAAGAATGGCATCGCCAGCCAATAAAGAATTTGTGGGTAACGCCCTTTAATTTTGATTTCATAAGAGTAACGATCGATTAGCTTAACGCCGGACAGCTCAAACTGAGTTAAATCTACATATCGAAGCGATACTTTCGCTTTATCTACAGACCTTGCAACAATTTTAGGGAGATTTTTTCCTGACCTTGAATCGTCCAATAACCTGGCAATAAGCACAGCTTCCAGTTGCACAAGACTTATCGTTTTACCGATAGATTTCTGTCGCTTCAAATCCTCCGTGGCAATGGCAACAGCTAACTTAGACCCTAAGAGCTGCAACTCATGTTGGCGACTTAACAACATTCGGGTAATAAGTGATTTATGCTCTCGTGGTGAGTCACCAGTAGTCGCTAAACGTTCTTTTAATTGCAATAATATTTTTAAACGTTGATTCAATCTGTCGTAGTGGACGCCTAGTTTCTTTGCTAAACGGTCTAACCCAATAATATATTTACTCATGGTACTTAAAATAGGACTAAGCAATTTAGGATGGGCCAAACGTTTCATTTGGTAAACATAGTCTGCTGCCACCAACTCACGAGTGCCCGTTTGCTTGAAATCGGATAACTTATATTTGGTCGCGACTTGCTCTGGCGTAAGACTGTGATACAAAAGCTTGCCCTGTTTATTTTTAGCAAATGCCGGATGCGGCTGATATAAAATACCTTTCTTAATAGTAATCTTATATACCGTATAAGCAATTTTGGATAGATCACCCTTGGAAGCTATTGGTCTATTATCTTTGTCGAGATAAACGGCAACAGGAAGATTCTCTGCTGTGAGTGGCATCAACACATAGGGACGTTTTAGATAATGATACTGTAAAGGTGGCTCATAAATATTACCAATATAAGCATATTCATTAGAACTATACGATTTAGCAGGATCAAGCTTTTTAGGTTGTGAAACGAAACGGGTATAAATAATTTTCTTCCCTGCCTGCTGCTTGGGGTAGGGATTATTGAGCGTGCCACTACAAGAAGACAATAAAACAAATAGAGCGAATATCGTCGTTATCTTGAGACTTTGCACAATCCTTGGAGTTTTTATTTTAATAATCAAAGTCCTGTTAATTACATCTATCAATAATTCTATTTTGCCAGTTTTTTATTACAACTAATATAGTTGTCGAAATATTGGCTAAATCATTTTGCTGTACTTTTAACCAATAATTGACTGCTTGAGGTCAAATAGAAATATCGAGTTATTTGCTCTATTTTTACTCATATTATCGCTAAAGTGCTATTATACTCACGTTACTATATTCACAGAGATAATTGATTTATAACTTCATTTATACATTGTAGTATAAATAGGGAAACCTAAATGTGCTATAGCTTACGCCAAGAAAATCAATTAGATCATTAAGATATAATTTTTTTGTTTGCCTTCAACCACTATTTGCTATAATTTCGTTTCCAGCAGCTGATACTTTGGCATAATAGGCAGGATAGTTAATTTAATCGTTATTGTGCTTGATGACGGTCAAATATTTTACAAAACAAACATTTTGAGAGACAACAATGGGATTCCTGAAAGATAAAAAAGTTCTTATCGTAGGCTTAGCCTCTACACGCTCAATCGCATGGGGCATCGCCGAAGCAATGAAACGAGAGGGGGCTGACCTTGCCTTCACCTATCAGAACGAAAAATTACGTGATCGTGTGGAAAAAATGGCCTCGGAGTGCAAGTCTGAAGTAGTAGTTCCTTGTGATGTTTCCAGTGATGAGCAAATCGAAGCGGTGTTTGATCATATCGATGATTATTGGGATCACCTTGATGTCATTATCCATTCAGTAGCATTTGCACCCAGAAATGAACTAGGGGGCGATTATCTTGATTCCGTTACTCGTGACGGTTTCAACGTTGCACATGAGATTAGCTCTTATAGTTTTGCAGCCTTAGCCAAAGCAGGACGCCACATGATGCAGGGACGTAATGCTGCCCTTCTCACTTTATCTTATCTCGGTGCTCAAAAAGCTATCCCAAACTATAATGTCATGGGACCAGCCAAAGCCAGCCTCGAAGCAAACGTACGCTATATGGCTCAGGCATTAGGTCCTGAGAATATTCGTGTTAATGCAGTTTCCGCCGGACCTATAAGAACGCTTGCGGCCGCAGGTATTAGTGGTTTCAAGAATATGATGGATAGCGTGGAAGAAACGTCGCCTCTGCGCCGCAATGTCACTACTGAAGAAGTGGGTAATACTGCTGCATTCCTCTGCTCCGACCTAGCTTCAGGAATTACCGGTGAAGTGACTTACGTAGATGCCGGGTATAACATTATTGGCATGAGTTTATAAAAAAAAGAGAATGACAACATTATATGGAATCCCCTCTTGTGACACTATTCGCAAAGCAAAAAAGTGGCTTAATAATCACAACATAGAATTTGAATTTCACGATTATAAGAAGCAAGGTGTTCCAGAAAAGGCGCTCAAAAAATGGATTCAACAAGTTGGCTGGGAAGTTCTACTCAATAAAAAAGGCACGACCTGGCGTCAACTTGATGATTCACTTAAAGAGACTGTAGATAAAAAATCTGCGATTCAAATAATGATTAATAACCCCAGCATAATAAAGAGGCCTGTACTTGACTTTAATGGCCACTATAAAGTTGGGTTCACTGAAAAAATTTACTCTGAACTGTTCTAAGTTATTAAGACTTAGGATTGCACAACTTTTGTCGAATCATCCGCTAACAAGACACCTGTCTCACCTTCAAGCTTAGCGACCGTCACTGCAGCAGTAGAGTCACTCAACACATTGACTGCAGTTCGCAGCATATCTAATGGGCGATCAACGATATAAATAATAGCCATAGCCGCTAATATTTTCCCGCTTGGGTCGACTTGTTGCGCAATCACAATGATAGCGACTAATGAGGCTGACGGAATTCCAGCCACTCCTATTGAGGTCAGCAGGGCTAGCGCTACGATCATAAATTGCGTAGCAAGGCTAATATCATAACCAAAAATCTGCATACAAAATATTACTGCCACACACTCATAAAGTGCCGTCCCATCCATATTAACAGTTGCGCCTAAGGGCAAAACAAAGCTAGCTGTTTGTTTCGACACTTTAGCGTTATCTTCAACGCATTTAAGTGTCATAGGCAAAGTAGCAGCAGAAGACGCTGTTGAAAAAGCAGTTAATAATGCGTCACGCATCGCTCGAAAATGAGCCACTGGGCTCACACGGGCAACAAACTTTAAGATTAACGGAACAACCACAAGTGCATGAAACATCAATGCGGCAAGAACAGTAAAGAAGAAAGCAGAGACTACACCCGCCATCGCTATAAGATCTTTGGGATTTAACTCAGCAATGACTCCTGCGACCAAACCAAATACACCAATAGGGGCGAATTTCATGATGAAATTAGTGAGCGCAAGCATAATCTCATATAAGCTCTCCCAAAACCCCATTTGTGCATCAAACAATTTCTTTTTTAAGCGCCTCATAAATACTGCAAATAAAATACAAAATACGATGAGACTTAGCATTTTTCCATTATTGGAAGCTGCCTTAATAATATTTTGTGGAATGATACTATTAAGAAAATTACCTGGACCCTCACCCACTTTTTTACTTTCTATTTTTTTCTGGATTTGAGCAGATTCACTAGTCGTTATTTTGATTATTTTAGAGGCTGGCTGATCACCGATATACCCCGGTTTTACCAAGTTGACCATCATCAAACCAACCAGGATCGCCATAAAACTGGTAAACAAATAAAATGTCAGCGTCTTAACACCTAGTCTTCCCAGTGAACTACCCGAACCCATGCTCGCAATACTAGTGATAATTGATGCCGCTATCAAAGGCACTACAATCATTTTTAAAGCACTAATAAATAAGGAACCAAAGGTGCTATACATTGGCTTAAAGCTAAAACCAAGCCACTTTTGGTCCATGCCTAACGCTGCGGTCTGCGAAACTTCAGGATAGAGCAAGCCTTGCATCGAAAATAAACCAGCAAATACCGCCACGAGTAATGCGATTAATATTTGCCAATGAAGTTTAGTTTTCATTATCAGACTTTAAAACTAACTGGGGCTTAACCACAACATCAGCACTAACTCGAAGTAAATCAAGTGTATTATGTAAAAGCACTTCACTGTACATTGCAGCATTACCTAACTGATAAATTTTCTGAGTTTGTACATTCACTTTATTCATAGTGCCGTATTCAGACTTAGAAAGAATAAAAACGATATAGTCTCCATTTGTAAGCTGCACACTGCTAATATACTTTTTGTCTTTAAGTGGAACTCCCAGTTTAAATGCTTTTTGGACCAGCTCTTTAGGGAGCTTGGTGTTGAAACGGTTGATCAGACCAGACTTTTTAACTATCCAGGCGCTACTTTTAGAAATTCCTTTTATATCAGAGCTGAGTTTTAATTCTTTCAAAAAACTCAGCCCAAGTTTTTTCGCTTTGTTACTAGCAATTTCCACAAGTAATAATTTTTGAACTTCAGCTTTTACCTGGTCGAATGCCTTATAGGAAGAAGGCCTATATTTTTTAAGGCGGATAACTATAGAACGTGCCTCAGGTTTACCGTTGTCAAGATTAATGGTTCGACTATTAACACTGTCATCAATAACACCACTCGCATATACATCCTTACCAAAAGCTTCAGTACGAACTTTAGGTAACTGCAAAACCCCGGTAAACTTGCCACCCTTGCTTACCCAGTCAGTAGTTTTAATTTTCAACTTTAAAGTACTTGAGGCGACTTCGAGACTTTCTGAGTTCTCAAACACTAGCGCAGTCATTTGCTCAACTTTTACGTTATAGAGTTTACGAGCTTTAAAACCAAGTAGTTTTTCACGAATTAATGATTTCACCTCGTCCAACGGGCGAATTTTACCTGCAGTACTCTTGGTTAAGTATAAAATATAGAAACCTTTATCCCCTCGGACAGGTTTTGAGTTAAGCCCTATTGGTACTTTATTAAGCGCATCATAGAGGGACTTTTGTTTAACTGGGTCAATAACATAACCTGCCACGAACTTATCATCTGAATATTGTTTAACCAATTTTTTAAATAACCGACCTACTTTTACCGGTGCATCACCAGGGCGTCTTGATTTTTGTACTTCTGCAAGCTTGGCATAAGCCTCATTAATCTTTTTAAGCGCTGCGGCAACTTTCTTTGCTGATGCTTTTTTAGTTACTTTTACAAGTAAGTGAGATGCTTTACGAGTAGACGGCGATCGGTAATTACTTTTATATTGCAAATAATCTTTGCTTATATCTTTATTAGAGACTGACGGTATTTTAGTAAAGTTACTGTAATCCATTTGTATATAAGAAAATTTTGCTGCTGCGGGTACAATAAATCGCTTCTTATTCTTTTTGTAATAGTCCTTTAATTGCTGATCGGTCAATTTAATTTCATTGTGGAAGCTTTTAGCCGGTATTGTGACAAAACTGAATTCAACTTTTCGATGTTGCATTTTCCAGTTAGCTAATAATTCGCCTTTGGTGAAAAACTCAGTATTACGAATAGCATAGTTAAATTGATATTCGTATACTGTTTTTTGACGTAGCGCCAAATCAGACTCAATAGTTCTGCCATTTTGCGATAAGTAGTTCGCGTAAAGATCTCTGCTATAGCCCGGTGAACGACGTAAGTCAGTTTCAATCTGACTCATGCTGTAGTAATAACCATTCTCCGTGGCTGCCTGAAAGCGAATTATATTATTTACTTTTTCGTCCAGAAATTGCTTTTTTAATTCTCGAGTCTTTTTAACATTAGGCGCTCCATATTTAAGCGTATAACGTTGTAATCTTGAATGTTGAAATTCATTATTAAAATTCTGCTGAGTAATCAGCGTGCCATTAACATTCGCGACAGTCGGAATAGGAGGCTCACCTAACCAACTCTCGATACCCCAAAGAGCAAAAACTACAATTATCAACCCAATGATTAACATCGCCACCAAACCGGTTGCTTTGTCTCTGATCGCTTGTAACATGCTAATAATTCCCGTGTCTTATCAAGATAATTAAGCAGGGATTATAGCGGTGTTTGATTAGAAGATTAAGCTTATTCTCGGAGTTTATTGGTATTAATTTATATAAAAGGAAAGTATCGCCAAAGATTCACTAGACCGAGCCGTCATATTCAGGAATCGACTTCAGCTACTGATCAACTTCACCACACCAAAATAACAACTAAGCGTTCAACGACAGACACACAGCGTTACATTAATACGCAAATCGATAGAATTAGTATGCACCATTAAAATTCGATCATCACAAAGGAATGTAATTGCTCACCAACGCGGCAACCGATAAATTGTGCAGGTAATGACTCTAAAGTGCAGGCAAAAAAAAACGGTATATTCTGAATAAGCAGAATATACCGTTTGTAGTGGCGGAGCGGACGGGATTCGAACCCGCGACCCCCGGCGTGACAGGCCGGTATTCTAACCAGCTGAACTACCGCTCCGTATTTGGTGGGTGCTACAGGGATCGAACCTGTGACCCTCGCCTTGTAAGGGCGATGCTCTCCCAGCTGAGCTAAGCACCCGATGTCAAGCGGCCGCTAGTTTAATGCATCTTTAAGGGCTTTACCAGCCTTAAAACCAACTGAATTCGAGGCTTTGATTTCCATAGGTTCATTTGTCTGTGGATTGCGGCCTGTTCCGGCAGCACGATGTCGTTTTTTAAAGGTCCCAAAACCAGTAATAGTG
>VAOX01041748.1_pt1 | contig 15012 bp, 14 predicted proteins | sample 3393891 | NCBI WGS metagenome assembly VAOX01 (sample SAMN08290429, study PRJNA428436) | hydrothermal vent metagenome | isolation source: Deep-sea hydrothermal vent chimney | place: Indian Ocean: Southwest Indian Ridge | depth 2822 m m | reverse complement strand
GGTGTAGCGTCTTCACCGAACGGGTGAATAACGAAACTATAGAATATTCAATACTCTCAATAACTTACCGCACTGTTGCGTGGTCAACTGATGAATTTAGGTTAAAGAGAGTAATAACGAATATGCTGGTGTCTGTATTTAAGAACGGGAAGATACTAAATAGAGTATGACTTTGAAGACATCAGGGGGCGGGCAAGGGTTAATGTGAAATGTGTTGAGAAAGAGGAGGCTATTAATACCTGCGCATAATTCTAGATGATTACACAGATTTATAAACACCCTCAAAATTGTGTTACTGTTCAGCTCATGTAGCGATGAGCTGAACAGTTTTTACGGTAAAACCTGATGGTTTAACCGTTTAGTCATCTTCGGGTACACCCTGCCAGAGCATTTCGTAGCCAACTTCAAATGTGGCATCGCAGAAATCACCTAATTTTGAAAAATGTTCGTTGAACAGTTTGTCGGCATGGGATTTTTCATGCTGATCAAATGACTTCCAGTAGGTTACGATAACCAGATCGCCCATATTTTGCTGGATACGTTTTTCGTTGCCCGGCTCGTTATTTAAAGAGCCTTCTTTAGATACAAAGCCGGCGTTTTTGAAGACCTGGCCCCCGATAAAGCCGCCATTGTCGTCGCCATAATTGTTTTTCACAACATTGCACATTTCGCCTAGCACTAACTCGACATCACTTATGGTGATGCCGTCTTTCAGGTCTACAACATTGAAAAGCATCACGCAGTCGAAAGGGATAGTAATTGGATGAAACATTTTATTCTCCTTGTAGGTATTATCTGTTGATATTATGTGTTGATATTATGTGTGGCCTGAAATTTTCAGGCCAGTTAGTTTAACCCATTAGCTAGATGAAAGTTAAGGCCTGTTTGGCACTTTTAGTACAGGTTGTTCATTCGGTATAAAAATCGATAACTAAATTCTGAACAGCAGGGTTTGATTGGCTATGGCTAACAATGACCACATCAAGCTTAGTGTGCTTAAAAAGCATTAAAGCACGTAGAATAGCCTGCATTATCCAGTCGCTGTCGTTACCAAAGGCACCGCCGCCAATCAGGGTAAGATATACCTGGTTATTACCCGTGCTATGGGCGTTCAGAACAGCCGCGCACAGGCAGGCTTCGTAGGATGCTTCTAATATAAGTCGGGCAAATTTTTCCCATAAGCTGGAAGGCAGCTGCGAGTATGCGACAGGTAGTGCTGAGCAATATGCCTGGGACAGGGTGTGTGTGTTTTCGCAAAGTGTGACCTGGGTGTTCCACTGAAGACCGATTTTTAAGGCCTGTCTTATTTTTTCGAGCTGATTTTCGCTGGCGGTTTCGAGCTTTCTGGTAATATTGCTCAGGCCGTCTTCTGATGCCAGCGCATAGCCGTTTGTCATGCTCCAGAGCTGGTTATCTGCATTGCCCAGTATGTTGCCAATGTCTGCAAGGCAGTCTATCTGATTTGTTGCGGTCTGGCCCAGTTCATTGTTGAGCGATGTAAAGTAATTTCTATAAATTGTACCTGCTCCAGCAGCCACGGCGCATGCGGGCCCCTGGGTGTAATCGCTTTCATAAATATCTACGCCCTGTTCTGGTGTGGCAGATGGTGAGATCATTTCCAGTAAATTAAACTGCGAGGCGACCTGAAATAAAGCATTGGTATTAGAGGTGTCAGTGTGAAGAGATTGTGCATCGGCAATCTGCTCTCGTACTGATAATTTTCCGCTTTGCGAATGGAGAGTAGAAACACGCTGTTTTAATTCACCCAGGGAGGGTGTTTCAAGCTCGCCACAGATAAATTTTTTATCATTTACAAGTGAGGTTATAATATTTTTATCAAGTGAGATGTTTTCTCGAACCTGATGCGCAGATTCTTCTTTGAATCCCATTAATTTTGAAAACCACATGCCTGCTCCTTCTATTATTTATTTATGAGTGAGTGTTTCAGCTATTTTAGATGCAGCATAAAGTGCCCAGGTACGTTGCAATTTAGAGGGCTCATCAAAGCCAATGGTATGCACTGCATATCGAAGTTGGGGTATTAGCCACTGTAAATCAGGTGAAGGGCTATTGTCGCTGAGTTGCTGTCGGGCTATTTTACGTATCGTGCATAAACCTGAAAAAGCGCGTTCAAACTGTGTGTTAATAAATAGTTCGGGTAGCGTCTGACTGATCGCCGAATCAATCATCAGATATTCATCCAGAGACAGTAAAAAATCGGTGAACTGACAGGCAGTCTGTAAATTTTTTTCATTGTTTATGGGTGTGTAAATGTATAGAAGATCGTTTTCCAGTTTGGAGAAGTCTTTTAATACATGCCCACGGTGGGTGTGAAAAAAATCAATTATCCAGACATTATCCCGATTGTCGATAATGATATTTGCACCATTTAAATCGCCATGAACAAAGGAAAATGGATAGTCTGCAATTGTAGAGGGCAGCGTATCGAGTTCTTCTTTGTAGAATTTATAAAGGTTATGTGCCGTAATGTTACCAGGTAAGCGTAGATTGTCAGTGTCTGGGCAGTGGCCAATGAGTTCGATAATTTTATTTTTTACAGAATCTGCCCAGCTGGAATCAAAACAGTAGTACTGTAGAAGGTCATGAGTTTCATTTACTGAGGCGCGATATAGTCGGCCAAGTTGTTCGCTGAGCACGGCTTTAATATAGCTTTGCAGCTTATCGAGAGTTTCGTTATTTTGAAAGCATTGTTGTAAGGAGCGCGCATTACCTGCTCCCATAGAGGCATAGCGATATTTAATTGCACCGCTGTGTTGAGCGTCAGCATACTCTGCAATAGCTGGCGCGTTATTGCCCAGTACCGTTTCAATTTGTTCAAATGAAGTGCGCTCACGTGCCATTAAATTCCGCGGGCCAATTTTAATTACATGGGGTGTCTGCTCGTGGCCGTGCATATCAATGCTTTTAATACCTGCAACCAGGTTGCCAGAGAATCCGCCGTCAAGTATTTTAAGTGAAATTTTCTGACAGTCACGAAACAGGTAGCGAATTAAATATTCAGTCTCGCCACCGAGCTGTATTTCCTCATCACAGTTAATCTCCAGAGATTCATCCAGATTTTTATGTTGCAGGCAGGTGTCTTCGCCACCCAGAAACTCAATAAACTGGCCTGGAGAATCAATAACTTCAATGCCAATAATACGCTTTAGTTGCTGTAGCGCCAGGAAGTGCTGGCTGCGCGAAGAGCTTGCAGTGAGTGCGCTGCTTAGCGCAATTTCCAGATGCGGATATCGCGTGGCAAGTTCATAGGCAAGAAATAGCACTTTGGCTTCAGTCCATACGCCAATAATGCCCACTCTTTGTCTGGTTTCAGGTGTGGCATTACAGGTCAGTTTATCCAGTTGATCTTTGAGTGATGTTCCGGTGAAATCATTCAGTGTGGTGCTGTTAATGATATTAGAGGCGTTTATGTTGCCGTGTATTATTGAATTAAAAATAAACTCAGCACCCTTGCTGTTCTGGATGCAGTGGGAATTAAACTGTTTTAGGTGGCTTGCCTGCTGTGGGCAATTCGGGTCGTGCCAGTCGCGAATATGGATGCTAGCAAGCTGGCTGTCCGGCTGGGAGTCGGCCCATGTTATAAATTGGCCCAGTGGCCCCGTGCGGATATCTTCCCCAATGAGTCGCCGCGATTCGTTATGCCCAATATGCAATTTATTGGGCAGAGGCTCCCCGGGCATAAGGGGCTGAACAAAATCGTTCTGAAGGCATTGTGTGATAAGTATATTTTTCATTGTCTATCCCTGTCATGGATTATGTGCAGATACGGTTCCATTGTTCGGTGAGTATATAGTGTTCCTGGGCATAAGTCTCTATGGAGCGGGGTCTGGCAACGCGTGCAGCATCAACCGCTTTATCCGGTGACAGTCCGAGTTCAACCAGCATTCTTGCTGCGAGCAAACCTGTGCGCCCAAGGCCGCCTCGGCAATGAATAACAATAGAGTGCCCCGCAGACAGGCACTGATGAAGTTGTGGTCCGGCGATTGCCCACTGCTTTTCAAATTGTTCATGAGGCGGCTGCATGTCCTCAATAGGGAGATGAAACCAGTCGAGGGAGTATCTGGCAACGGTTTGTGTAAAATTTGTAACCCCCAGAAGCGCAAATTCATGATTTTCAATTAACGTCACAAGGGCGGAGCATCCCCAGGCTTTAATGGCATTCAGGTCTTTATTCAGGTCTCGCTGCCAGGTGCCGCCATAAATACCTTTGCTGTGTTTGCCAGGACAGAAAGTGAGCCCGATGTGAGCGCAACTACCAGGTACAGAGAGTGAGTCAATGCGTAGAGGGTGTGAGTCGCTGGTTTTAATTTCTGTCGAAAGGCTGGCTGATGCCAGTTCGGCTCTGAGGTGCTCCAGTGGAATCCAGGTTTGCCTGTCGGTGTTAAAGCATGCCCAGAACTGCCAGAAGTTACTGCTGCGGGTGTGTGGGTGCGGGCATGCGTTCATTGCCTGCTGCAAATTTGTAAAGCGTCTGTTGCCAACCATCACGCTGCCATCTGCATTTAAGCTGGCGTCTATGTACTGGCCATGGCCGCCAGGTGCGGCTCTAATTTTTAAGGGTGCTGCGATGAGTTTGTTTAAAAACAAATCGGTGACAGATGTGGGGTCAAAGTTCAGATCGTGGCTCATAGCCACTTATTATAATGAGATATAAATCATGATGCAAGTGAGCAGAATGTTTTTCAGGTTTGAGTTTTGAGCCGGAGAGTATTCAATGGCCAGCCTCTTAATCCATGTCGCCAATAGCATTAATCTCTAGCTTTTTTTAAAAACAGAAATTTAATTTAAGCGGGTGGCGATGCTGCAAACGAATGAGTCAAAAAAATGACACCATTAAATTTTTTAAAAAAATGCTAAAGACAGACGGTAGGGAGGCAGGTACATGCGCGTATTCACTGCCGCTTATCAGTGATAATTATAGCTCTATCATGAAGCGCATGAAAAGCCATGAAAGATGGTCTTAAATAATAGCATGAAAAAATATATACAGACTGGATTTACCCTTCTTGAGTTAATGGTAGTGATTGGCATGATGGGCACGCTGATAGCGATTGGTGTGCCATCATTTACTTCGATGATTACAACCAATGAGCTTGCAGATATTACCACGGATCTGACGTTGTCATTAAAACGTGCCAGAGCAGAAGCAATTGCCACTGGGCGTGATGTAGTCGTTTGTAGCAGTACAACAACGGATAGCACCTCAGATGGCAATGCAAAGTGCAGTCTAACGGCGGGTAACTGGGATAAAGGCTGGCTAATTATGGTTGATCGAAATCAGGATGGCAGCTTTCTTGAATCTCAAAATGAGCTCATCTGGGTAAAACACATAGATGCCAAAACGAGTGTCACTATAACACCCGGGCCATTTGCACCACTGGGTTTAATTAATGATTTTTCACAGGTTGTTCTGTTTTCCCATACGGGAGAGTTAAAAGATGGAACGGCGGGTGGTTTTCAGGTATGCAGTGGTGTATCTGGAAGTGGTTATGCACGCAGAGATATCACGGTGAGTGTTTCCGGACAAACAAACTTTGTAAAAAATACAGTTACAGGGAATGATTGCTAATGAGTATTTACAGACACAATAAAATAGATGGTTTTACCCTGATTGAAGTTATGGTCGCAATGTTTATATTGACCATCGGTATGCTCGGATCAACAACTATGATGTTGCGCTCACAGCTAAAAGCAGAAGAAACAAATATAGAAACAACGGCAGCTCAAAGGGTCTGGAATGCCACTGAGTTGCTACGCTCCAGTGTAAGTAATATCAATGATAGCACTAATAATTTCGATACGATTTCAGTTTCTACAGCACCTGGTTCTGCTCCGGCCTGCATTTCAAGCGGCTGTAGTGGTTCTACAATGGTAGATCTGGTTAAGTATCTTATCGGTGTTGAGCTGGATACTTATTTACCGAATAAAAACCCAACTATTGTTATTTCAAAGGTCTCCGGGACATCGTCAAAAGAGGATATTATCTTCGATATAACGCTGACCTGGGATGAGCGAAATAAAGATGGGGTCGTTTATAATAAATTTTACAAGATGCTTTTTCAGCCATGAAGTGCAAAGCTATGAACTTATCAAAACAACATAATTGTGGACAAACTCAATCTGGCTATTCCATGCTGGAACTACTGGTGGCAATGACGCTTGGCGTGCTTGTAATGGGCTCGGCTATTACGTTGCAGGTTTCCAACAGAGAAAATTTTAAAAGTACAACCTCGAATCTTGAAATGAAAACCGGCGCAAAAATGGCGGCTGAATTCATCGGTACGAGTTTACGTGGTGTAGGCGTAATGGGCTGTCGTACAATTGATGGCTTTCAAACGATTCGCGCTGAAGACCGCGTAGCCCAAACAGCGTCTGCTTATAATATCGTACTCAACAGTGCGCAAACGTCTGCAAAATATCTTGCAGATGCTGATTTTTTTGCAGGCCATGAAATACTGGGCTACGACGCATCAGGTACTGGATGGTCGCCTGTGCCCGATGCAGCCCTCAATTTAACGAGTATGAGTTCAGGCTCTGATGCCATAACACTGCGCGGTGGAGTGGGTGAGTCGTATGTATTAATGTCCGGGCGAGCGTTTGGTGATACACAATACTCACTGAATATACCGGCTAATACCGATGTACGTATTACAACCAATAACTACGCGGTAGCATCGACCTGTAAAAATGCAGAAGTGTTTAAAGTAACCAGTGCTGACTCAGCAATAGACCTTGGTAATGTAGGGCGAGCATCTGGAGCTGGTGGAAATGATAACTCACAGGGCACGATGACAAGGGAGTTTGGGATTGATAAGGAAGGTTTTGCTGAGTTAAGACGAGTGGCGACTACAAGCTATTACATCTCAAACAACAATGTAGGTATCCCTACGTTATACCGAAATATTGATGGGGTTTCAAGCCCATTAGTTGAAGGTGTGGAGCATATGATGCTTGATTATGGCGTTGAAAACAGCGTTTCGCTACGTAATGTTGCAGGCCAGTATTTAACCGCAGGTGCGATACAGGCAAGCTGTGCAAACCCGTTGCCCGTGCCCGTGCCACCAACCTGTTTATGGCCGAGTGTGGTGAGTGTACGGGTTAGTTTTATTATGCGCTCAAGGGAAGCAATATATGGTAAGAATGTGGCTAAAGTTTATACCCTGCCTGGTGCCTCTGACCAGACATATAGCAAATCAGATAGATTTTCACGATCAATTTATACGTCCACTTTTGTTGTTCGTAACAGAATGATTGGTAAACGTACCTGAAATGGAAACACGCATGTTTAAAATACAGTTAAAGCTAAACAGAAAAAAGCCAGTTGGCCATCAGGTTGCCAGGCAGCAGCTTGTCAGGCAGCGAGCTATTAGCAGGCAAACGGGTGCAGTTCTTATCACAACGATTGTGTTAATGGTGATATTTACCCTGCTGGGTGTTGCTGCAATGCGCACAAATATTACTGATATCTCTATTCAGGGCAGCATGAAAAATAGAAGTAATGCATTTCAGTGCGCTGAAGCGGCTATAAGAGCGGGAGAAATCTGGCTTGGCGGACTTGCTGGCCCTGCATATCAGGTTGCATCAAATCCACAGCAATCATCATCCCAGGTATGGGAGGTGAACAATTCTGCTATCCAAAATCCAGAGCTGCAACTTGGTGGTTTCTGGCAAAACAATAATATTACATGGGCTTATGGTGGATTTCTAATTAACGGTGCAGCTAATGTAGGTTGCCAGACAGACCCACGATATTTTATAGAGTCGCTGGGGGCGGTGGCGGCAGATAGTGAAGGGATAGATTTTGAAACCCTTGCAAAAGGGCGCAGTGCGATGTATCGCATCACTGCATATAGCACGGGTATAGATAATAATGCAACAGTAGTTCTACAGACAACTTATTTGCAGCCCATAAATTAGTATGGATATTTTGATGATGATTAAGCAGCAAAGAAGCTCAATTCTGGTATACGGAGTAAAGTTATGAGACAACATTTAGTTAAGTTTAGCCGTAGTATTTTACAATCAATTGCGTTGTCAGTGACAGTGTTTTTTGCTTCGGCTACTCATGCTGCAGGGCCTGTGGATTTAGGCCTGGCAAACACACCCCTGTTCCTGGGCTCTTCAGTACAGCCGAATGTTTTTTTTGTAAGTGATGATTCAGGCTCAATGGACTGGGAGTTTATGACACCGGCTCACTGGCGTTGGATTAATTATGACCCTGACCCTAAAAGAGACGGTAGTTTTGATAGCGGTGGTACATCATCCAGGAACTCAACAGGTACATTATATTCGGCTGAATTTTCTGGATCGGATGGAACTGATGGTGGTTATGGGTATATTTTTGGAAACAGTGATAATGTTTATGGTAATAATTGCGATAATAATTACTACTATGGCTGGACTGAAAATTGTGCAGATTCAGCTAATCACCCACTGGATGTGGACTGGCGTGGCAGGGCAAACGGGTTAAACCGAATATATTATAACCCGAGCATTGTTTATGAGCCCTGGGATGGCCCCTGTGATACAAGTGGTACGCCGTGTGCAGACGCATCATATGTATCGGTTCGATCAGACCCGTTTTCAACACAGGATGGTTATGTTATTACTCGAAACTTGAACACGGATGGTGACGCAAATAATGGGCCTTTTATCTATGAAGTATGGATAGACGATTCCGGCTACCTGGGTTCAAGGCCTGAGCGGGGATCGAATTTTGATGAAACGGGTTATGCTTCCACTGCGCTTGGAAACAGTATTGCCACAGATATAGCCAATGGTGAGGTGGATCTGTGGGATTCACATATGAGGCTGGTTGTATCGAGCTCATCCGTTGATGTACATCTTGTGGCCTATAATCCAGTGCCATCAGGTGGCTCAAGGGGCCTGAATGAAACGCTTATTGCGGATGCGCTAATCAGTGGCTCTGCCTGTTATAATGTATTAGGTAATCCCGCATCTGTTAAAGCAATACGCGATCAGATTGTAGTTGATCAGGCAAACGCAGCTACCTATATTGGTGCTACAGGAGGTGCAAGCTGTCGTACTATTAGTGAAGCGACTCAGAATGTTGCTAACTGGTATCAGTATTACAGGAGACGTGTTTTCTCGGTTAAAAATGCAATTTCTGAAGTGATTGATGCGCAGCCAACATTCCGATTTGGTATGACAGTATTAAATAAGTACAGTGGGACAGGTGGTATATTCCGCGAAATGCCTGATCCATCTTTAACTAATCTGACGGCACATAATGAACTAATTAAAGAGAAATATTTTGGATTTGACCAGCCTGCAAGCGGCACACCGTTGCGCTCGGCTCTGGAGCGAGCTGGCAAGTACTATAATGACAAGTTAAGCCAGGGTAGCCCCATCGCCTATTCGTGCCAGAAAAACTTCACTATTCTGTTTACTGATGGTATCTGGAATAGCGATAGTAGCTTTAGTATTGGAGATACCGATGGTGATGGTAAAAGCAATACGGTTTCAGATGTTGCTTACAAATACTATAAGCTGGATCTGAGTGCATTACCTGATAATGTTAAACCAGATTTGCCTCTGGAAAGCGATTTACCATTAGTTGCTCTGGATCCAGCTGAGCCAGCAAATAAAACAACTATTCAGCATATGGTTACATTCACGGTTGCCTTTGGTGTAACGGGATCTTTAACCGATAGTGATAGCGATGGTAATCCTGACTTTGATGCGTCTGGAGGAAACTGGACAGTAGCGGGTGTGCCTGATAAAGATGGCAACTGGGGTTCACCTGTGAGCAATGGTGAGGATAATGTAGATGACCTGTGGCACGCCGCTTTTAATAGTGCAGGTATATTTGCTTCGGCATCAACGCCTGCGGAAGTTTCACAGCGACTTATAAGTGCAATTTCTGCAATTGCCGCACGTATTAGTTCTGCTGCTGCGGTTGCACTTAATTCGGGAACATTAAATGCTAACAGCCGACTTTATCAGGCGCGTTTTAATTCTAATGGCTGGTCAGGCGATATTTTTTCAGTTCCTATTCAGGATGGTCCGGTAGATGTGCTGCCTGTTGGTGCGCCAGATGGAATAGATGACTCTCCAGCGGAATGCACAGGTTTTCCGACAGTGGGGGAGCTGTGTAAAGATGAATGGAGTGCCGCAGAAGAGCTTGCGAACCTTGGCTTTGCAGCACGTAATATTTATACAATGAATACGGATACTTATGTGCCTGTAACATTTGATGTGCTGGCTAATCTCGGGGCTTCTCAGCAGGATGCGTTGAGGCTTAATCCAGATACATTGCTTGCAGAGTCTAGCGCGATTGGTCAGGACCGGCTGGATTATATTCGAGGCGATCATAGCAAAGAAGCTGATCAGTCAGGTGGGCGTTTTAGAATTCGCAATGATGTTGTGGACTTTGCGGGTACAACCAGTTTAGGAAAGAAAACCAGTCTGGGTGATGTTATTAACTCGGCCCCGGCTTTTGTTGGCGCACCCGCCTTTTTCTACCCCGATTCAATAGAATCCGCAAATTATAGCAAGTACAAGTTTGATAATAGAAACCGTACCGGTATGGTATATGTGGGTACAAATGATGGCATGTTGCATGCATTCAATGGCAAAACAGGCATTGAGCAATTTGCATATGTTCCCGGCCCTGTAATCAGTAAGTTAAATCAGCTAACTTCCGTTAAATACAATAGTGGGCATAACTTCTATGTTGATGGCTCGCCTGTTGTATTTGATGCATTTGATTCTACCTGGAAAACCATGCTGGCCTCCTCAGTAGGTGCGGGTGGGCAACTAGTGTTTGGGATTGACATTAGTGATCCAGACAGTCTTGATACAACAGCACCCGTGGCATGGGAGTTTACTGATAATCCACGCACAGTCGGGACTAAAGTGTTTGGTGATGTGGATCTTGGTTACACCATTGGTGATGTGAGTTTTGCCAAGATGAACAGTAATGAGTGGGTCGTAGTGTTTGGAAATGGATATAACAATACCGAGGCAGATGGCAACGCAAGTACTACAGGAAATGGTGTTATTTATGTAGTTAATGCGTTTAATGGTGAGTTGATTAAGAAGTTTGATACGGGTGTTGGCTGGGCTGACGATCCAACCGGAGCAGACCGACCCAATGGAATAGCATCGGTGACACCAGTAGATATCGACGGTGATTTTAAAGTGGACTACCTGTATGCGGGGGATTTGTTCGGCAACCTGTGGAAAGTCGATGTGACATCGTCTTCAGATAGTAGCTGGAGCATAGCCTACTCTGGCAACCCATTTTTTGTTGCCAGAAGTGCTTCTGGCGGGGTTCAGCCAATAACATCCGGTGTTGCAGTAAAACGTCATCCAATAGAGCGAAACGAGACACTTGTACTCTTTGGTACAGGTAAATACATAGAACTTATTGATAGTGCAAGTACTGGAGCATCTACAGCAATTGAGACATTTTATGGTATCTGGGATAACAACACGGGCAGTGTACCGGCGAGGAGCACGTTATTAAAACAGGAAATTAAAGAACAGGTTAGTGTGACAGGTGTGGATTCTGTTGTGCGAGAATTTCGAATAACCTCCAGTGAAATAGATGGCACAGAATATGCGATTGACTGGACAACGGACAAAGGCTGGTATCTGGATTTGCGCTTTGGTACAGAGTATGGTGAGAGAGTAGTGGTTCAGCCTATTATTCGAAACAACCGTGTAATTTTTGTGACACAAACACCAGACAGTGATCCATGCAGTGCAGGGGGTACGAGCTGGATTATGGAATTAAACGCCAATGATGGAAATCGCTTAATCGTACCGCCGTTTGATGTTAATGGAGATGGGATTATTGACGAAAATGATATAGCGACTTACCTGAGTGCAGATACCATTACGTCGGGTGTAAGGTCAAAAGAAGGTATTGTGGCCAGTCCGGGCATATTGAACAACAATAATGATGGTGCCGCCGAGTTTAAATATTTCTCCGGTACCAAAGGCGGTGTTGATGTTGTTGCAGAATCAGCAGATGATGAATTTAGAAAACGTCAGGGATGGCGTCAGCTTAGATAGGAGTGAATTATGAAATTACTGAATAAACTGGTTGTAGTAATGCTTGCTTGTAGCGCGAGTCTGTATTTTAGTCAGGCAGCGCAGGCAGAAACGGGCTTAATGGCTTATAGCAATATGAGCAAGACAATTGGCAGGCTGGATATTAAGAAAAAGTGGGTTGAGCTGTCAGAAACACAGTTCGCTTACGACAGCAATACCATTATTACTGATTATAAAGGTCGCAGGGTAACAGAAGATGCACTTAGAAAAGGAATTTTAATTACCATAAAGCTGGATTTTTCACAGAAATATATTGGCCGACCATTACTTCGAGAAATTCACATAGAGTCATATGGTTATGAATAAGCAAGCCGGGTTTACCTTAATCGAACTAATGGTCGTCGTAGCGCTCATTGGTGTTCTTTCCACTATCGGTATGATGAGCTATTCTACCTATTCTGCAAAAGGTGAGCGTGACCGGGGGTGTGTCATGATATTGCCGGAAATGGCCAGGGACCTGGAAACCTACAGGCAGGCAAATGGTTCGTATACAGCCAGTTTTACCAGTTTAAATACCGTGTTGCAAGCATCTAGAGAATGGTCTGCAACACCTACAGAAGGTAGCTTAACGCACACCTATTCAATTGCGGCGGGTTCGTCGGGAAGTATTGCATCAAGCTTTAAAGTTAGCTGTACGCCAACAAGAGTAGAATCCAGTGGCTTTGATAGTACAGGTTGCGGAGTATTAACATACGATAATTTTGGACGTAGAGGGGCAACCAGAGAGGCATCTAAAACTATCGATTCATGCTGGCGATAAATAAACATCAATAAAACCCTGTTGGGTTAAACCTGAATTCATCGGTTGGATGCCTTAAAGTGTGCCTCCGGGAGCGCGGTTGGCGTAATAAAAAAGGCAGTGAATGGCCAGTCCTTCGCGAGATTTTTTATATAGCCAGGCGTATTCCCGGAGGTGCAATTTATGGCGTAGCGCCTTCACCGAATGGGTGAGTAGCAGTCCATAAAAATATCTAATATTTTTATGGACTTAGCGCACTTTCACGCGCTCAACTAATGAATTTAGGTTAAACAGTCGTTTTCTGATGCTCCACTATACCCTACGAATAAATCGCAGTCTATACATGGCCGATTATCTAACGCTTTGTTGAGCTGGCCACAACAGTTTTTGACATATATTGCAATATGTGAACAGCCTGATTATCAATATCACCAACCAGAGAGCCTGTATTCATTTGCAGGCACTCGCAGAGAAGGCATGTTCGATGTTAGCCCCCTTCCCCAAAAAAACTAACCAGACAGCAAAGAACTGTTTACAGCCCGTGCTAAAGACTACCGGTTGAACTGCCTTTCAGACTACCCTGCAATTACCCCGTAGGGTCAAGAAATATCTGACCCAGATACTGGGCTGTTATCATATCCATCGTATTAACGTGATCATCAAACCAGGTAACCCAGTCATTAAAAACATATTCGGCAACGGTCTCAATCTGTCGATTTTTTTTCCATCGACGGAGCAAAATTTTCATATTTTCAAGCACCCTGCGGTGCTCACCACTGTGTACTTTTAAAGCTGGAAACCCGCAGTTTTCCATCAACTGCTCTTCTTTTGAAAAATGCTCCTGCGCGTGTTCAATCCACTCCTCCAGCTTTTCAGTAATATCAGCGTAAAACTGCTCATCCTGCATACCCAGAATTAACGCCTCTCCCAACTGATTAACCAGCTCAATTTCTTCACTGTGTGTATCGTTCATAGAGCCAAATGCAACATGCGGCATATCTGAAACAAGAAGTACGGGTAATTCGTATTTGCTCATTAGTTGATCTCATTGGTGACAGAAAATAACACTTACTTCTGTAAATACTACGTCAAAATTAGAATTACAGGATTGATAGAGATCAACTGTACCGGTATAGCTACCAGATAATACCCGAGTAAAATTCCATTACTCAGCTATAATATCAGCCCTTAGCATACATAAAAATATAACTGGAGATACTGCCGTGACTGTAAAAAAAAGTCTGTTATCTGTTCCCTTATTTCTTGCTTTACTAATCGCTCTATCGGGAAATATTGCTCTCGCGGAATCACTCGACAGGAAGCTACAGCAATGTAAGCAGGCCTTTTCATTATCTCACAGCAAAGACGCGACTCAGGAAGCTGGCGTTGCTGCTAATCTGAAGCATTTAAAGTTAATGAAAGAGATATTGCACGAACTAAATAAAAAAAATGCGGATAAGAAAATGACTGATACCGAGCTACAGGAGAATGTAATGGTTATGTCACATTTACTGGAAATGCTGGTTATTGAAAATCTTAATAAAAAAGAACAGTCCTGGAACCTGAATTATTAGCATTATCTTCAGGGAAAAAATAGTAGCAATGGCGGGTGACGGCATAAATGCTGCGCCAGCACTGGCTCGATCACAGGTGGGTTTGTCTCAAATCAATACAACTAATTGGCAGAAGGAGGATAATGTTTATTGAGGAGGAATGGCTATGAATATCATGACTATAACTGTAATTTTAGCGTTGATTGTAACGGTGGGGGCACTGGTCTGGGGTGTCGGCTCAATGGCGTATGGTGGTACATATGATCGTGAGCATTGCGAGCAACTGATGTTTGCACGCATCGGCATACAGGCGGCCGCCTTTATCCTGGTGGTGCTGGCGCTGGCTTTTTCATTTTTCTGAGTGGGTATTCATTGGCTGAGAAAAGCGGCTAAAGGGTATCTCAGTAGCAACTAACCGCGCTCCTGCATTGCGCAGCAGCGCCCACAGAGACCACACAGAATTTATTTGCATCGTAGAATATTCAGTATTCTCATGCCCTTATCACGTTATTGCGCATTCAACCTAGATTAATCAGTTGGCGCGAAAAAGATGTGCAAGTTATTGATTTGGATAGCGTAATGAAAAAATGTGAAGTCACCTTATTGGTGATAAGCACT
>VAOX01056778.1_pt1 | contig 15013 bp, 11 predicted proteins | sample 3393891 | NCBI WGS metagenome assembly VAOX01 (sample SAMN08290429, study PRJNA428436) | hydrothermal vent metagenome | isolation source: Deep-sea hydrothermal vent chimney | place: Indian Ocean: Southwest Indian Ridge | depth 2822 m m | reverse complement strand
TATTAAAGACGTTATTAAATTTAAAACTAGCAGCCATTCTACGATAATTCAACAAAAATCTAGACTGTTTCTAGTTTACTCTACATTGCATACTGTTCAAAAAAAAATATCTCGGTAACGAGACAAAATTGTTTATCTTAGGTACGAAAAACATACCCGTATTAAAAAGAATTTATTTAATCTCGATTTTTCCTTATTAAAAAACATTGAGTATTTATAAAAAATGTAAATAATGGAATGCCATTTTTAAGCGTTAAATGATTTTTATGTTTCATTAATATTTCTTAAACATTTCAATTTATCACAAGAGCATAAGAAGTTAATTAAATACTAATTAATATTTTTACATATTAAGCCTAAATGTATCCACATTAAGGCATAAAACTGATTTTAAAATTTTCTCCTTACTATTTTTCTTTGCGTAATAATTTTGAGTTGCTCAAGAATAAAAGCACGTTATACTGGCCTGTAACAAAAAAAATAAAATAATTATTCTCTTAACACCAAGACAAAAATAGCATTAAGTTTAAATTAAGGTAGATAAACAATTTTGGTGATAGTGTTAATAAACAGTATAAAAATAAAAATAAATTAAGTTTTACAATTTTATAAAATTCAAAATAAAAAATAATTTACTCAGTCTAAATGGATTAGATAGGGACCATTAGAAGGCTCAGTCCAAAGATTTAATAAAAATCTAGATATCATATTGATAAGGAGAAAGTTCGATGAGTTCAGTAATGAGTTCCAAAAAATTATTGTCATTAAGTTTTTTAGGGTTGGCAATGTCATTATCTAATTCAGTAACAGCCGGAAGTATCATAAATTCCGCTCACGATTTTACATCAGCAACGGGCGGTGCTTGGTCAACTCAAATCTGTTTGGCGTGTCATACACCGCATAATGCCAGCAACCAACAAAATGCACCACTGTGGGGACACGATACTACAACCGCTGCATTTACTTTATATACTGGTATTGTAGATGCTGCTGGTGCGCCGACAACATTAAATGCCACAATTAATACACCTACTGGAACATCATTATTATGTTTATCGTGTCATGATGGCACTGTCGCATTAGACAGCTTTGGTGGCACACAAGGTACCGTTTTAATTAATGGTGGTGTTGCCGGTGGTTCAAATGTTGGAACTGACTTGTCAAATGATCATCCAATATCATTTGATTACACAACTGCCTTAGCAACAGCCGATGGCTCATTACACGACCCAGCGACTGCACCGTCTAATTTAATGGGAAAAACCACAACAACAAATGCAGCCGCAACCACAATTGCAAATGATTTACTGGAAGGTGGAATCAGAATGGAATGCAGTTCTTGCCATGATGTTCATAATACATTTACAGGGCCTGCCGCTGTGACAGGAACAAACATGTTATTGAAAGTGGATATCGCTGGTAGTAAATTGTGTTTAACGTGTCACGATAAGTAAAATAGTGTAGTAATTTGAGTTTAATGCAGTTTGAAATTTAGGAGTGCGGAGTTTTCTCCGAATACGGAATATGATTTGTAGTAATGGAACTTCACGGTATTGTTTTAAACTGTCAGTGGTAACCCTAATAAAATTTTCGAGTCTATTTTTATTAGGGTTACTTTACTCATGTTCAGTAACGCCAGAAAAATTAAATCAACATTCTATTTTTTATCCTGCATTGCCTGATGAGCCAAGAATTCAATTTTTGACCTCATTCTCAGGTAGTAATCGTCAAAATATTAAAAAGAACAGTTTTGCTGATTTTGTGCTTGGCGACAAAACATTAGCTGACAACACCACCCCCATTATTAAACCTTATGGTGTTGCTATTTATAATAATTTAATTTATGTCGTTGACTTACGGTTACCGGGTTATGTCATTGTTAATTTAGAAGATAAGATTATAAAGTCAGTCACTGGTAATGGTATTGGGCGATTCATAAAACCAATCAATATTAGTATTGATACTGATGGCACAAAATACATTACGGATACCGGACGTCATAAAGTCATGGTGTACGATAAAGATGATAACTACCTACGGTCGTTTGGTAGTAAAACATCGATGCGACCCTCCGATGTATTAATTATGAATGACAGGTTGTATGTTTCTGACTTAAAGCATCATAAAATTCATGTCTTGGATAAACGCACGGGTGGTTTGTATTTTACCATCGGAAAAACTGGCTCTGCAGCAAATCACTTTTTTTATCCAACGAATATGACCAATACGTTAGATGGTTTTATTTATGTGAGTGATACTGGAAATTTTTCTGTAAAAAAATACACACGGTCGGGCTCGTTTGTTGAACAAGTTGGTGCCATTGGTAGTGGTTTAGGACATTTTGCGCGACCCAAAGGGGTAGCGGTAGATCGAAAGTCAAGGTTGTATGTGGTTGATGCCGCGTTTGAAAATGTTCAATTGTTTGACAAAAACAATCAAGTGTTAGTGTTTTTTGGTGGAGCGGGAGTTCAACCCGGTAATATCAATTTACCAACTGATGTTGAAATAGACTATGAGCATGTTGAGTTGTTTCAAAAGTATGCTAAACCGGGCTTTAATATTGAATATTTAATTTTTGTAACAAGCCAATTTGGCCCATTTAAAGTAAATGTATATGGATTTGGTCATTTGGACATGGAAAAATTTAAGCGAGAGAGCGAGTTGAGCTCCTTGTAAAATGCACGTTAGTCGAATGGTAAACTATGTTGGTCAAGAAACACGTATTGTGGAAAAGTTTTTTTATAATTACTTTAATGTTCAATAGCACATTTGTTTGTTCTACAGAAATTACATCATTTGGATATTTGGGGTATGAAGGGCAAGTTAATCTTGATTATTTAAATGAAGATAGTTTTTTTGGTGTTGAAAATGAGGCAAGTACGGATGAAGAGCGAACCATCAAACAAGGGAAAATAGACGTGCTTTTCCACACCTTTATTTATCATCCTAATTTTATTAAGTTTGATATCGGTCTTGGGTTGGTTTTAACGCAAACAGAAGTTAAAAATCGAAATGTCATCGAAAAACCAATAGCATCAGGAAATTATGAAAAACAAGCTTTACGCGTTAGAAAAAATGATAATAGTGAAATAGACTACAGCTTACTATTATCTTTTTTTGAAAAAAAGAACTATCCTTTCTCACTTTTTTATTCGGTAAAACATCCTGGATTAACTGCAACGTCTATAGACGCTTTTATATCTGAAAATATACGTTATGGCTTTAAATTTTTATGGAATTCTCCTGTTATTATTAATTTTGATGCGGTTCATTTTGAAACTCAAGGTGATAGTAATTTAAGAATTATTAATGAAGTTGTTGACTCGGCAACCATTAAAGCTTTCAAAGTGCTTGATAATAATGGTTATCAGCAAGTGAGTTTAAACCACCAAGTAAGTGAATCAAAATCAGGAAGCAAGCTCGACATAATTTATGAAACTAAAAATACCAGCGACAGTATAAATTATGATAGCCAATTTAATTTTGGAGAAAAGGAAAAGTTTAATTTAAATTTTAGAGCGAAATATCAGCGCAATCGTGACTCTTTTGAGTTTGATGAAACAGGAATAAATCCTTCATTAAGGTGGAAGCATAGTGAACGTTTAAAGTCCTATTATCAATATTCATTTAATGAGAATAGTTTTTCGGACTATAAAATCGTAAATAATGCGTTACATACAGGAATCACCTATGCCAATTTACAAGGGATTTCTAATACAATGACTTTTTCAGCGAATCGATCTGAACTTTTGAGTGCAACAACCATTCATCAAAATATTCGAAATAGTACCAGTTATAATACTCGATTTTCTGGCGGCAGCTTTTCAATTAATGCGACTGTTTCTGCAGGAAAGCATGAATCACAAACCAATTTGAATGAAGTATTGTTTCGTGAAACAGTCGTTTTAATTAACGATATACCCGTGACGTTAACGAAAACCACTATACTCACCAATAAAGCGATAACGGTAGTGTCGACAAAAAATGAAAATATTATATACACAGAAGATATTGATTATCGATTGACTCGGCGTAACGGCGTAGTAACGATTGAAATAATCAGAGGAAGTTTAATTTTATTTGAGAATGATAAAGTATTTGTGAATTATTCTTACGACCCTGGTGGGAATAGCAGCTTTCAACAAAAGACAAATTCAGTTACGTCTCAAATTAATTTTTTAGAATATCTAAATGTATTTGCAGGTTATTCGGATTTTAAAATTTCAAATATTAAAGGTGTTGTAGCAACGACGCAAGTAACATCTCGAATTACGAATAATTATGGCGCAGGGTTTGACATCCCTTTTTTTGCGGACGATATATTACTGGGTTCTGAATTTCGATATGAAAATTCGGATGAGAATATAACCGAAACCCACAGTATTTCACGGTATTCGTATAGTCAATTTAGGTTGTTACACTCAACTAGTTTGTATCTATCGCGCCGTCATACGGTTACCAATTATTTAGGTGTTATCGGAAAAAACAATGATGTTGATAAAGTTACTTATCATGTGCAACTTAAAGTTCAGCCTTCCAGTCGTACTAATTTATCATTATCTTTTGATGAGTCAAAGGATGTTGGCGGTTCAAAAATCCGTACTTACACCGAGAGTGCGTTGCGCTATGAGTGGCACTTTCGTCGTGTCATCGCGAACATCACGGCTTCATTGTTCAAAGAAAGGCAAGGAACTTTAATTAGAGAGCGTAAAGCCTTACATCTAAATTTTATAAGGACATTTTGATATGAGTCTAAATTGGCATATTAAAGTCATCGCGATATTATTATTTGTTTATAGCGTATCTGCATGTTCCAAAAATGAAATTAAATTTGAATCAATGGAAAATGGCACCAATTTAATTTGGCCTTCAAAACCCAATAAACCCCGCATTGCTTTTGCCGGTTCATTTTCAAATGCTGAAGAAATAGGGATTGAAAAAGGATTCTTTAAATGGGCAGCCGAGATATTTGTTGGTGAAGATCCTAATCGTTTGATTAAACCAATGGGTATTGTTGGTACTTTTGATAATATTATTTATGTTGCTGATCCTGGGGTACACGGTGTTCACCGATTTGATTTGGCAAATAATGAATATACTCTTATTTTATTAGAAAATGAGCAAGCGATGCTTCAACCAGTCAGTCTTGCTATCGGAAAGAAAGGTTCTATTTTTATTTCGGACTCAGCTGCGGGTAAAATTTACAAACTCAATAAAGGTGATGATGAGGCATTTGAATTTAAAACTGATGAAGCGATAGGTCAACCTACTGGCTTAAGTGTTGATTTAGACACCGGTTGGCTGTATGTCGTGGATACAATTAATCACGAAATAAAAGTATTTGAGGACTCCGGAGAATTCTTGATGTCCTTTGGCGGCCGTGGCAATGCGCAGGGTAAATTTAATTACCCAACTATGATTTGGCGTAATAAAAAAGATCAGTTACTGGTTTCTGATTCCATGAATTTTCGTATTCAGACTTTTAATGTTCAAGGTGACTTTGTTAGTTCATTTGGACAAATTGGTAGCAGTGGTGGTCAACATTCACGTCCTAAGGGTGTTGCGAGCGATAATAATGGAAATGTTTACGTTGTTGATTCAATGTTTGCTGTAGTGCAAATGTTTTCTTCTGATGGAAAATTTTTGATGCATTTTGGACAAGCGGGTAATAAAAACGGAGAGTTTTGGTTACCGACAAATGTGTTTATCAAAGACAATCAAGCAATCTATATTGCGGATACATTTAATAAACGTGTTCAAGTTTTTTATTACATAGGAGAGAAATCATAATGAATATTAAATTTTCTCTGCTGCTATTTATAGTCGTACTCCAATTTACAACTAGTTTACATGCTGGAATTTTGACATCAAAACACAATTTATCCATAAGTGGCCCTGTTGGACCCAATGCCATTGTGGCACTAACCGAAAAGCGTGTGTGTATATTTTGTCATACGCCACACAATGCCTTAGCTGATGCGCCACTTTGGAATCGTTCTGCTGGAGCAGCCCAACAATACATACCGTATTCCAGTTCAACTATTAGTTTTGTACCAGGCCAACCTACTGGATCATCTATTTTATGTTTAAGTTGTCACGATGGCACGATTGCGCTTGGAGGCGGTGTTAATGTAGGTGGACCGATTACGATGGCTAATGGTGTCACAACAATGCCGGTTACTGCAAAAGGGCACATGGGATTGGATTTATCAAATGATCATCCTATATCGTTTCGCTATACCACGGCTTTGGCCAATACAGCAGGTGAGCTTGCTGATCCCTCGACCTTGCCAGCAACCGTGAAACTCGATGCCAATAGTGAATTACAGTGCACCACCTGCCACGATGCTCATAATGACGTTAATGGACAGTTTTTAGTAATGACAAATCGAGGTTCACGTTTGTGTGAAACCTGTCATTTAAAATCTCAGTGGACTAATTCACCTCATAATACCTCGACGAATACTTGGAATAATGTCGCGCCTGATCCTTGGCCAAACAGTCTCTTTACTACGGTTGCTGATAATGGCTGCGGTAATTGTCATGCTGCTCATAATGCTGGGGTTGCGGAGCGTTTGTTCACACAAATAACAGAGGAAGACGTTTGTTATGTTTGTCACAATGGTAATGTAACGGGCGATGTTCAGAGCGATTTTATGCTTGCATCAGCTCATCCTTTGAGCCTTGCTGTTGGCGTTCATCAACCCTCAAAGGTTGAAACTGCACCTGCGCAGTTACGTCATGTCGAATGTATTGACTGTCATAACGCCCATGCGGCCTCAGGTGATCCTGTTGGTGTGGTTGGTATTAATGGCGTTGATTGGAACGGTATCGCTGTGACTCCTATAACAAGTAAAGATCAACTTTGTTTTAAGTGTCACGAAAGTAGTCCTAACCGTGGTATACCACTAATTCCGCGTGATAAACCACAAGTTAATGTACGCTTAGAATACGAGCCAATAAATCCGAGTTTTCATCCAATACGAGCGGTAGCAAAAATTGGTAGTCAGAGTTTATTACCGCCTTGGGTTCCTGCACCACTTGTTGCGGGTGTTACCCCAGGGCCGGGTGTTAATACTTTTATTCAGTCTTGCTTTGAGTGTCATTTGGATAAACCACATGGTACGACATCGGCTGCGTTACTAAAATTAAACATGGTGATTACGGATGGTACGCCTGAGAGTCCAATTGCTTATGAGTTGTGTTATAGCTGTCATAATAGAAATATTATTTTAGGTGATACCACTTTTAAAGAACACAATCGTCATATTGTAGGTGAAATGACCTCGTGTGTTACGTGCCATACTCCACACGGTGCGAGTTTGAACGCTGGAGCAACAATAACCAATAACTTACGTTTAATAAATTTTAGTACGACTCAGGTTACACCATCGGGTGGCGTATTAGCATGGACCGGTACCGGAAATAATACTGGAACGTGTACCTTAATATGTCACGGTGAGAATCATGCACCACAGATATATTAATAAATTTATATTCGTTAGTGTTAAGAAGTTGTAATGGAAATAAGATGGACAATATAATAAAAGAACAATGGTTGGGCTGTTCGAACTACACTATATTATTCATTTTTTTAATCATTAATAGTATAGTGTTTTCAACATCAAGTTTTTCTGAAGTATATGAAAGCAACATTAGTGATGATTACAGTGAACAATCTCACTTAAATAAGCAAACTGTGCTTAGTATCCCACGATTGGTAGCGAATGATTTGTTAAATAAGTATGCTATAACTGATCCTCATTGGGATCGAACCCAGTGTAATGTTTGTCATAATGGTAAACCCAGTAAAAATAATTTAAAATTACACATTCGTGATGCGAATAAAATGTGTGAGTCATGCCACCAGTATATACCTGTCAATTTATTGAATCATAGTGTTAGCATTAAACCAAATGAAAAAATGTTAGACCGGATGCCCTCTGGTTATAAAAAAACATTGCAGTCAAAATTAGTAAAAAAAGGAACAATGAGTTGTTTAACCTGTCACGATGTTTTAATGCAGTGCACTCCGAGTCAATTTTTTAACAAAGGTAGAAATTCAGAATTTTTTAGAGCCGGTCCTTTCCGTAGCCGTACTGATTTATGTTTTAAATGCCATGATAAGCGAAAATTTAAACGTTTTAATCCTCATCAACAAATTTCAAAAACAGGTACTATTAAAACCAGTACCTGTTATGTCTGTCATAAAGAGGTTGATAAATTATCCTCACTTAAGTCGAGTAAGGAATTAATTTTTAATGTCTCAGATTATTCAAAAATGTGCACTGGCTGCCATGTGTGGAGGCCACATCCCGGTGGTGAATTAGCATTTGGTTTTAAAAAGAAAAAAGCCAATCACCTTGTTAAAGCATCAGATTTGGTGTTGTTACAAATGAAATTTAAGTTAGACAAAGAGCAGGCTTATTTTCCGCTCGAGCCTGGGACGGGGAAAGTTCACTGTGCTACTTGTCATAATGTTCATGAGGCTGGCGTTATTAATAATAAGATTAAGGCCAAAGGCGCTGATAGTGAAGATAAATTACGTAATAAAAATATGTGCATACTATGTCATCCAATTTAAATTATTTGTAGTAATGAAAATGTATTGTTATCTATTTAAAAAAATTGTTGTTTTTGTCATTTTAAGTTTAGCGTTGACATGTGTCACAGCAGATGAGTTGAATTGTCTGTTATGTCATAAATATAAAGGTTTAAGTCGTATTGATGAAAATGGAGAATTTAAGTTATATTATGTAAATGAACACCTCTATAATAATAGCCCACATAGCAAGAATACGTGCGCAGACTGTCATACATCAATTAAAGAGGTTCCTCATAAAGATGTAAAAAAAGTTGATTGTGCAACAAAATGTCATATTTTTGAACCTTCTAGCGATTCAAAATATTCACATAAAGAGGTACAAGAAATTTTAAATGAAAGTGTACACAGTAAATTTAAAAAAGACGGTAGTTTAAAAAAATATTCTGCGGACTATCCAAGTTGTAAAGATTGTCATGATCAGCCTTTAATTCGTCCTTTTGCTGTGAATGAGGGCATGCAAGATTCAATATCCCAAAAAAGTATATCACGCTGTAAGAGCTGTCATAGTAGTGGTGATTTTGCTGAGAAATCATTTTTACACGTTAGTACACGTTTACAAAAACAACGGAATCCAAAAGACGTTATTCGCATGTGCGCTAAATGTCATGCAGATAAAAAGTTACAAAAACGTCATAACTTGGGTGAGGTTATTAACTCTTATAAAGAAACCTTTCATTATAAATTAATTAGTTTAGGTAGTGAGTCGGCACCAGACTGTTTGGATTGCCATGTAGTTCGCGGCGAAAGTGTACATTTAATCGAATCTAAAAAAACACTCAGTTCCGCAACACATGACAATAATAAAGGACAAACGTGTCGTTCATCTGGATGTCATCCTAAAGCGAGTATTAAACTGGCTGGATTTCAGACTCACGTGAGTTACGATTATGAAGATTATCCGTTGCAGTTTTATATGTTAATGTTCTTCAGAATTATGCTAGCTGTAGTGTTGTATGGGTTTTTGGCAATTGTATTTTTAGAATTAATTAGACGTTTAGCTCCAAATGTTTCGTTATTTAAATCAAAAAAAATAAAGACGAAAGCATCGAATACTAAATCTAACCGTTCAGCTAAAAAGAAGGAGGACACTGAAGATGAATAATCGGCCTGATATTATCGTCATTGATGGTGTACGTCAGTTTCAAAAACACACATCCAAACAACGTTTTATGATAGCTACGGAGTTATTTAGTGTTATGGTTCTTGCTTTAACGGGCTTACCGGTTAGACATTCTGATGAAGGGTGGGCTCCCATTATTTATTCATTTTTGGGTGGCACGGATGTTGTACCTAATATTCATCGGGCAGCGGGTTGTGTATTAATATTTGTTTTTATTTGGCATACGGCGTATTGGATTCGATTATTTTTTAAAAATAATTTATCAACTTTACGGAAAGATAAACAGCTAAATATTAAAAACATTGTTAGATCCTTCTTGTCTCAATCAATGATGATGAATAAAAAAGATTTAATTGACGTTATTGCTCATTTTAAATATATTTTATTTATTTCCAATAAACCTGCACAACATGGACGATTTATTTGGAAAGAAAAAGTACAGTATTATGCACAATATTATGGCATTTCATTAATCAGCATAGCCGGTGTGATGTTATGGTGGCGGGATGAAGTCACTCAGGTATTACCGGGTATTGTTTTAAATGCGGCTTATATTGCGCATTCGTATGAGGCCTTACTTGCGTTATTGTTCTTATTTTTTATAACGTGGTATAACGAATTTTATTGTCCCGAAAAATTTCCTATTCCAACGGGTTTTTTTTCTGGTTATGTGTCAGAACCTCAAATGATTCATGAGCATTATTCTCGCTACGTAGAGTTAATGAATAGTGCGGGTTTAGAACAAGAAATAGTATCTCATCATGCTCATTAATACGATTGTTAAGTTTTTTAAAGCCACTATTTATAAATCCTACGTTATTTTTTTAATGGGGGTTATGGTTTGGGCTGCTTTTTTGTTTTATCCATTAATTTTTGGTTTTGAAGGAAAAGAAGCCGCAAAAATATCATTGTATAAGCTAACGGGGCGCGAGACAGCAGAAGAGAAAATGCTAAAAGTTGGCTACAACCGACGAACATCGCAAAAAAACAATAAAACTGATTTAGGATACGTGGTTATCGATCAAGATTATTTTGAAGATCATTTTCACCATGTAGGTGTTAATTTTGAACATGATAAAATTAATGCTTGTGTATTTTGTCATGGTGAAGTTCCTCACGACAAAGACAAAGAAATTCGTGCTTTTTTAAATATGCATTCTTTCACGGTGTCGTGTGAAGTTTGTCATGTTAGTAAAGATGGGGCATGGGAGTTGAGTTGGTATGATGTTAAATCAGGTGAACATATTATTAACCCGGGAACTTTAAATGAAAAAGAAGTTATTACGTGGTCTTTGAAAGGACTTAAAAAGGTAAAAGAAAAATCAACTTTATACGGTGCTAAAATTTCATTGTACCAAAAAAATAAAGGTGTATTTTTTAGTGATGAAACGGATTTGGATAGTGCAAAGTATTATATGCGTGATTATAAGTCGTACAGCAAGGAGGTGCGTGATAATAATAAAAAATCCATGCACGAAAATTTATTAAAAGAAGCGTTTGAATGTGATCATTGTCATGGCAGAAATCAAAAATACATCAATTATGCAAAACTGGGTTATCCACCGCGTCGAGTTAAACAATTGAACGATAGTGCCATTGTCGGCATGATTGGAAAATATAAGAAATTTTATTTTCCTGAATTTATTGATGGTGGTAGTGGGCGGCGTAAATAATGAAGGTGATAAGTTTAACTCATAAAATTCAGCTACTATTACTGGCACTATTATTGTCTAGTATGCACTTGACTGTTTCTGCGAAACCGATAATTAAAACAAAACCGGTTAAACATTTATTTGATATTCGTTCGGCAAATGGCATAAAGCTCTCTTTACCAAGTGATGTAATGGCGCAAGGTAATAAAATTTACATTGTCGATGGCGATAATCATCGTATCGTGGTGTTTAATACCCAAGGTGAATTATTATTTAGTTTTGGAAGCAAGGGTAAAAAAAATGGCCAGTTTTTTTATCCTGTTGGTATTTTTGTCACAAAAGATGAAAACATTTATGTTGCGGACACCAAGAATTATCGAATACAACAGTTTTCAGCGAATGGCAAACACATTAAAACCATTGCCAGTATTAGTGGTAAATTAGGTTCCAAAAAAGTTCGTCCGGTTGATCTGGCTGTCAATGAAAAAACTAAAGACATTTATGTTACAACTAAACATCATGTTATTGTTGTTTATAATAAGGATGGTAAAAAAATTCGTGAATGGGGTGGTAATGGTAAAGAGCAAGGTTTATTTCGATATCCTGGTTCCATTATTCCCATGAGCGATGGCCGTGTCGCTGTTGTTGATATATTAAATACGCGAGTACAGGTTTTTAGAAATAAAGGAAAATTTTCGTTTCAGGTATCGGGTTTTGGTGTGCGACCGGGTTTTTTAATCAGACCAAAAGGACTCGCTATATCGCATAAAGAAAATATTTATATATCGGATAGTTATATGGATGTTATTCAGGTGTTTTCGGCATCGGGTAAATTTTTATACGTTCTTGGTACTGGCGGTAAACCTCGTCGTTTTATTTCGGCATCGGGAATCGCTATTGCTAAAAATAAACTTTTTGTGACAGAAACTTTTGATAATAAAGTAGCTGTTTATCAATTATTAAGTCAGTGAGTTCTATGTGTTAAGTGATTTTATATGAATGATTCTATGTTTGTTAACAATAATAAATTATTAGTTAAATTTTACTTTATGGTTTTGCTATTTGTTGTGGTTAACACGGTACATGCTTTAGAGCAGGACACGGATGATAATAAAGAGTGTGCTACTTGTCATGTAATGTGGTTGTCTGACTTTCAGAATCCGGATGTAGCAACCTTAATTCCATTTAGGGGCACACCATTAGAAAAAAGTGGTCGAGAAACTGACGTGGCGAGTAACGAACGTATGTGTTTCTCGTGCCATGACGGATATATTCTCGAATCGCGATTTCGCTGGCGACGTGGCATGAACAATCACCCAGTTGGTGGAAAAGTACCAGCAAAAATTCACATTCCTAATATTGATGGTAAAGAAACATTTCCATTAAATTTGGACAAACGTATTTATTGTGGCACCTGTCATACTGCACATGGGATTGACTGGAACCAAAATAGTTCGGCTATTTTTATGCGTGCTATTAATGAAAGTTCAAATATGTGTCGTGCCTGTCATTCGGATCATGCCACGGGTACAAAAGAGGGTAATCACCCTATTATGGATCGCATTACAAACTTTCCGACTACGTTGATCAATGCGGGAGCAAAAGTTGCACCCGGTAATAAAATGGTTTGTGAATCCTGTCACCGGCAACACGGTGCACCGGGTAAAAAATTGTTAGTCGTTAACAATGGTTCAAGTTCACGGTTATGTCGTACCTGCCATCGTGACAAACGCGAGATGGTTAATACTAAACACGATTTAAGTGTGATGAATCCAAATGCAAAAAATGATAAAGGACAAACTGTTAAAGACTCGGGTTTGTGTAGTGCCTGCCATGTTGCTCATGGCGCAAAAGGTCCTGCACTGGCATCGCGTATTGTAGCGCAGGGTATTAGTCCGGTGCTAGGTACTTGTCTTGTGTGTCATCGTGCTGGCGGTCTGGCTAAGAAAAAGATCATTAAAAATGATCACAGTCATCCTGTTAATGTTTCGATAAAATCGGTGGGTATTACAGTAAAAGGTAATAACTGGACAAGTCAATATGGAACAAGTTCTAGTATTAATAAAAACACTAAGCCAATAATTAAAGCATTGCCGCTTTTTGACAAGAAGGGTAACCGTTCTGATGGCGCTGTATTGATTGGTTGCGGTACTTGTCACGATCCCCATAATTGGTCAATTAAAAAAAGCCTGACTCTTGAAATTAAGACTAAGGATCCTCGAAAATATTCTGGAACCGGCAACTCGAGTTTTTTACGCATTGCTCAAGGTTCAAATAGCAGGTTGTGTACTCATTGTCATGTAGACAAATCGGCTGTCATTAGCTCACGGCATAACCCTAATGTGTTTAAAGGTGAGCGCGCTAAGTTTATGAAAGACTCTGGTAATCTTGCTTTAGAGTCTGGTGTGTGCGGCACCTGCCATAAGGCCCATAATGCTAATGGCCCTGCTTTGTGGGCGCGAAATACTGGCGAAGGTTCAGCGCCAATTGAAAAAATGTGTAACGATTGTCATAAAAGTCCTGGTGCCGCTCAAGATAAGTTAACCGGTCAATACAGTCATCCTGTGGGTAAAAAACTGGATCCGGGTATCAGCATGAAATTGATGCCACGTTTTGATAATAGCGGTAAGCGTGTTCAGCATGGCGGTAATATTGATTGTGCAACGTGCCATGATCCACACCAATGGGATCCGACTAACCGTGACAATGCCACTAGTGTTGGTTCAAGCAAGAATTTAAAAATTGATGGTAATGTGAATAATAGTTTCTTACGACTCCGTGCGGATGCAAGCTCTGGCATGTGTATAAAATGCCATACAACACAGGCATTAGTTGCGGGCACTGACCATGATTTGCGTGTGACTGCGGTTAACTCTAGAAATAGTTTGGGTCAAACTGTAATCCAATCGGGGATTTGTGGTACATGCCATTCGGTACACAATTCTAAATCATCCGCAGGGTTATGGGCGCGTGAGGTTGGCGCTGGCGACGATCCTGCTGCTCAGCTGTGTTTTAGTTGTCATACTAAAGGTGGCATTGCTGCTAGCAAAATTGTTGCAATTAAACTTAGCTCGCATCCCAGCGATATTGCTGTGTGGTCGGATGAAATTCGACAGGCTGCGGCTTTATCGAATAGCAACTCGAATTCGAATGGTATACCTGTTTTTGATGAAAATGGACGGCGTAGTAAGGTGGGTAGAATTACATGCCCTAGTTGTCATAATGCGCATATTTGGTCGGCTTCTAAACGCGTTAAAGGTTCGGGTAAAAATCTAGAAGGTAATGTTTCTTCAAGTTTTTTAAATTTAAAAACCAGTGAAAATAATGTGTGTTCTGATTGCCACGGTCGTGATGCATTGTTCCGTTACAAATATTTTCATTCAAAGTCAGCGCGTAAGCCGCATGCGTTATTTGAAAAGTAAGGGGTAATGATAAGCTGGGGGGCGGTGCTTGTTGATATTTAGAGGGAGCTGCTTTTAGTTAGCAGACTCCTAATCGTCATCTCAGATTAGGAGTCTGTGACTGTACAAATCGTATTATTTTGTTTGATAATATAAATTTTGTGGGTGATTTGCTTGAGCAAAGAAATACCACCGTTCAAACACTAAGCCGATATATAAAGTAATAAATGAACTA
>VAOX01022909.1_pt1 | contig 15013 bp, 11 predicted proteins | sample 3393891 | NCBI WGS metagenome assembly VAOX01 (sample SAMN08290429, study PRJNA428436) | hydrothermal vent metagenome | isolation source: Deep-sea hydrothermal vent chimney | place: Indian Ocean: Southwest Indian Ridge | depth 2822 m m | reverse complement strand
TGACCGACGTTAAAATGAATATAGACGGTGTCAAAGAAAAATTTGGTGTGCCGCCAGAGCGTATTATTGATTATTTGGCGTTAATTGGTGACACGGTTGATAACGTGCCGGGTGTGCCTAAGGTTGGACCAAAGACTGCGGTTAAATGGTTAGGGCTCTATGATTCTTTAGATGGCGTAATGAAAAATGCACAAGAGATCAAAGGTAAGGTCGGAGAAAATTTACGCGACTTTATGGATAAGTTACCGTTATCACGTGATCTTGTTACGATTAAATGTGATGTTGAATTAGATGGAGACCCAGAAACATTAAAAAGGCAAGAGCCAAACAATGATGCTTTAGCTGAATTGTTTGCACGATATGAATTTAAAACGTGGTTAACGGAAGTGCAGTCAGGCACAAGCAGTAAAAGTGGCATAAGCACAAATAACGGTGTTACAGAAAAAGAAATTGAAGTGAATTACCAAACAATTTTTACTAAGCCAGAGCTAGAAAAATGGATAACAAAACTTAAACAGGCAAAATGTTTTAGTTTTGATTTAGAAACCACCAGCTTAAATTATATGCAAGCTGAAGTTGTTGGCTTATCTTTTTCTATTAAAGAAGGTGAAGCCGCTTATGTGCCTGTCGCGCATGATTATTTAGATGCTCCGAAACAACTTGATCGTAATTGGGTGTTAGAACAATTTAAACCTTTATTAGAAGATGATACATGTTGTAAGTTAGGTCAAAATTTAAAATACGATATGAATGTACTTGGTAATTATGCTATTCACATGCAAGGTATTCGGCATGACACGATGCTTGCTTCTTATGTGTTAGATAGCACTACGCGACATAATATGGATGATTTAGCACTTAAGCATTTAAGCTATAGCACAACCCACTATGAAGATGTAGCAGGTAAAGGCGCAAAACAAATACCTTTTAATCAAGTTGAAGTTGAAATCGCAGCACCTTATGCCGCAGAAGATGCAGATATAACGTTACGTTTACATAATACGTTATGGTCTCAATTAGAAGAAATAAAATCGTTAGAAAAAATATATAAAGACATTGAGCTACCTTTGTTACCCGTGTTGTCTAGAATCGAGCGTAACGGTGTTTTGCTGGATAAAAAAATGCTCGCAAAACAAAGCACACAAATTACTGCACGTTTAGCTGAGCTTGAAAAAGAAATTTATGAGGTAGCAGGCCAAGAGTTTAATATTGGTTCACCAAAACAATTACAAGTTATTCTTTTTGAAAAATTAGAATTGCCTGTTATTTCAAAAACACCAAAAGGGCAACCTTCTACAGCAGAATCGGTGTTGGTTGAGCTTGCGCATGACTACCCATTACCAAAGATAATTTTAGAATACCGCAGCTTGAGTAAATTAAAATCAACCTATACCGATAAATTGCCGTTACAAATAGCTGAATCGACAGGCAGGGTGCATACCTCGTATCAACAAGCGGTAGCTGCGACGGGTCGTTTGTCATCAACTGATCCTAACTTACAAAATATTCCGGTACGAACAGAAGAAGGACGTCGGATCAGGCAAGCGTTTATTGCCGACTCGGGGTATAAACTCATTGCTGCGGATTATTCACAAATTGAGCTGCGCATTATGGCGCATTTGTCGGGCGATAAAGGGTTGTTAGACGCGTTTGCGAAAGGCTTAGATGTTCATAGTGCAACTGCAGCAGAAGTGTTTGCGGTTGATGTTGATGAGGTAACGAAAGATCAACGTCGTTCAGCAAAAGCGATCAACTTTGGATTAATTTATGGCATGTCAGCATTTGGTTTAGCAAAACAATTAGATATTTCTCGACCAGAAGCACAAGAATATGTTGATCTTTATTTTGCGCGTTATCCTGGCGTAAAAGAATATATGGAACGCACAAAAGAAAGTGCTAAAGAACAAGGGTTTGTTGAAACAGTATTCGGGCGTCGTTTATATTTACATGAAATTAATGCAAAAAATGGTATGCGTAGACAATACGCAGAGCGCACTGCAATCAATGCGCCGATGCAAGGCACCGCAGCAGATATTATTAAGCGCGCAATGATTGATTTAGATAAAGAAATTGAGCAAGGAAAGCTAGATATACGCATGATCATGCAAGTGCATGATGAATTGATATTTGAAGTCAAAGAATCTCAGGTTGAAGAAGCGATAAAATTGATTACAGTTAAAATGGAAAGTGCGGCAAACTTGTCTATACCATTAGTGGTGGATGTGGGTATTGGCAATAACTGGGATGAAGCACATTAAAATAGGCTGTTTTTTGTGTTTATTCATCACTTAGCGATAAGTCCATGACAAATATAGAAAAAAAGAGTAAAACGTAATAAGCTAATGACTATTAGAAGCACAAAATAGATTTTTATAATTTACCGACATCAGTTTGGGATGACTAACATGCAATTTAAAAATATCGTATTACTTTTAACGTCAGCACTCTTTATTTTTGCGTGCTCAAGCACGAAGCCGCCTGTGGTAGAAGATGCAGCCGCCAGCGCAAGAATGGATTTAATGCAGAAAGGCTTTTTACTGTCATTGCCTGAAATAGAAGGCTGGAAAGTAGTAAAGAAAAGCAATTATAAAGTGTTATTGAGTAAACACGGTGCAAGAGGGCGTTCCGGTTATACCATTCAAGTGCTCGTTGTTTCTTTGCCTGTATTTGAAAAAGATGAAGAGTTTTTAGCCTTCATAGAAGCACGTATGGAAAAAAGTCAGGAAAATGCGAACATACTAGAACATGATGCGAGTCTCTATGCCGCGGGTAATGAAATGTGTGTTCAGTACATAAGTAAAGAACAACGCACAGCAAAAGATGAAAGTGATTTAACGCTAGAAACGGTTAGCATCACATGCCATCACCCTGATAATCCAGAAGCCGGCGTTTACATGGCTTTATCAAAAAGCTACGTGCCAGATTCTTCAGATGAAGACATGGTTGCCAAAGCAACCGAGCTTTTCAACAACCTTTATTTTACAGAATTATAAAAGCTCTTATTTAATATCAGGTCTTTATCTAAGGCCTGATCTTTTCTCTTTCTCTTTCTCTTTTATTTCGATCAGTTGTATTGTGATTGAATCGACATAAAAATCGTCGATTTATTCATGATCTTTTTTGAACTTTTTTATTATCATAACGTCTTAGTTGTACAGCTATGGCGTATCACTCCCTAGATATGTCGTAGCTTGTTTGCTTTTCCCCAAGCGAACATAAGTGATTACCTCGGACGCGCCCTCATTCGTTCCGAGGTTTTTTTTTGTAAATTTTAAGGTATTGAAAGTGTTTCAGTTGGACATATTGGTTAACAAATGTTCACAAATGTTGGGTTTAAAACGCAAGGTGCGATGCCTATAGTTACATTATCTGATATTACTTTTAATCCCTTAGTGATATTAGGTGTCTGGTCCCCAATACCAGACAACTATTTTACCCCGGAATATTGTAGTAAGAAGTTTGACTTCTACTCTTCCCCAACCCCTTTCCGGGGTTTTTTTTTGCCTCTTTGAAACGTCCTGAGGGCGTGAATTTCGGCGTTGCAAATTCACTCAAAATAGTCACTTACTGATGTAAGCTCCTATTTTTCGCACAAATTTGCGCCTTGATCTTCACGCCCTCAGGACGTTTCAGGCATGGTGGTTGTGGTTGGTTAGTTTCGGCTTCCCTTGCGGGAAGGAGAGGGAATTTATTTAGCGGGAAAATCTAACCAGCCATCAAGTACAGCTTGAGCTTCTTCTAGACCTGTTCCTTTTAATGAAGAGAAGAGTTGCACGCTGACGTTGGCAAGGTCGGCGAGGTCGCGCTTTACTTTTAGCAGTGTATTTTGTGCAGCACCGCGTTTGAGTTTATCGGCTTTGGTGAGCAATATATGAGCGGGCATGTTGGCATGTAGACACCATTCGAGCATTTTTTGGTCATATTCGGTCAATGGGTGGCGCACATCCATTAAAAGGATAAGGCCTTGTAGTGATTTACGTTCGCGTAAATAGCGTTCAAGAGAAATTGCCCATTCACGTTTTACGCGATCGGGGACTTTAGCGAAGCCATACCCGGGTAAATCAACCAATCGGCGTTCATCGTCTAAGCGAAAAAAGACCAAATGTTGGGTTCGACCCGGGGTTTTACTGATCCGAGCGAGTGATTTATGTGCAGTTAAGCGGTTCAATGCACTGGATTTACCTGCATTTGAACGGCCAGCAAATGCAACTTCTTGACCTATATCATCAGGTGCTTGTTCGGGCTTAGGTACACTAATGAGAAATTCAGCGATGTTATACCGTGAAGGATTGTTGTGTATTTTAGTCAACTATTTTCTACCAGTTATGAGATAAGTTTGCCATGGGGTATAATAACAAGAATTTAAGGGCTGCTTTGCAGAATTAAGTATATAATACTCATCTAATATAGGATGTCTGCACTAAATGCATTTTAGCATGTCTATACAAGTAGAGCATGCGAACAGAATTTAATACCACTATTTGAATTAAAACGAAGGAGTTTTAAAATGAAAAAGTTAGTATCAGTATCAATCGCTACAGTTGCTTTATTTGGTTTAATGTCTACAGCTCAAGCAGATGTTCGTACATATCGCACAGCATGTATGGCATGTCATGCAAGTGGTGCTGCAGGCGCGCCTAAGTTAGGTGATAAAGCGGCATGGAAAGCACGTATTGCTCAAGGCATGGATATATTAGTTAAGCATGCAGTTGAAGGTAAAGGTGCTATGCCGCCTAAAGGTGGACGTATGGATTTATCAGACGCACAAATTAAATCAACTGTTGCATATATGGTTGGCGAATCTAAATAATTTTAAAAGGTTATTAAACTCTCATGATTTATAAAATTGTAATTGCAGCTATTGCTTCTTTAGCATTAGCGGGCGTGAGTGTTGCTGCGGGCAATGCAAAAGCGGGTAAAGCGAAAGCGATATCATGTGCGGGTTGCCATGGTCCAAATGGCAATAGCGTAAATCCATCATGGCCAAAACTTGCAGGTCAACATGCTGACTACATTGCTAAGCAATTAGCTGATTTAAAAGCAGGTAAAAAGCGTAGCGATCCTTTAATGGGTGGTCAGGCAGCAGCTTTAAGCTCGCAAGACATGGCTGATCTGGGTGCATATTTTTCACAGCAAACTGGAACACAGGGCGCATCAAATGAAAAGTTAGCAGTAGCAGGCGCGAAGCTTTATCGCGGTGGCAATAAAAAGAAAGGCATTGCAGCATGTATTGCCTGTCATGGTCCAACCGGTGCGGGTAATCCAGCAGCGAATTTTCCTAAGTTAAGCGGTCAACATGCAGCATATGTTGAAAAAGCAATGAAGGATTTTCGTTCAGGTAAACGTACTAACGACATGAATAGTATGATGCAAAACATTGCAGAAAAAATGAGTGACAAAGAAATTAAAGCGGTTGCTTCATATATTTCTGGCTTGCACTAAGTTGCATTAACTCATATTTTTATATGAGTAAAACAGGGAAGTAATAAAAAAGGCGGTTAAAACCGCCTTTTTTTATGCAAGTATTTTAAATTAATATTGTAAAATAAAGCTGTGAATAAAATAAATAAAAAACATTCTCGTATTAGCGTTCTTTTAGAATTTTTTGGTTCAATGAACTTGGCGATTACTATCCTTGTTGCTATTGCCATTGCTTCAGTTATTGGAACCGTACTACAGCAAAACCAGCCTTATAATGATTACATTATAAAATTTGGTCCATTTTGGCATGAAGTATTTCAATCTATTGGTTTATATAATATTTATGGTGCAGTTTGGTTTTTAGTTCTATTGCTCTTTCTTGTTTTAAGTACCAGTGTTTGTGTTTATAGAAATACACCAACCATGTTGCGAGACATGAAGCAGTTCCGCTTAAATGTAAAAGAAAAATCATTGGCGCTAATGAGTAATAGTGAGTCATGGCTAAGTGCAAATGACTCAGATGAAGCAGAAAAAAATCTACGTTACTTATTAAAATTAAAAGGCTTTCGTTCTCGTATAAAAGATCATGGCGATCATCGTGTTATTGCAGGCATGAAAGGCGCGTGGAATCGTTCGGGTTATATTTTTACCCACGTGGGTATAATTGTACTTTGTATTGGCAGTTTTCTTGATGGTAGTTTTGGTTTAACCATTAAAGAATGGACAGGACGTATTATTCCAGAAACGCGAGACATTCGAGCAGACGAAGTGCCAGAAACAGCACGGCTTAAACCAGATGAATCTATTTCATTTCGAGGTTCTATTTCATTACCCGAGGGCACGCAAACTAATTTAGTTTTTTTAAATGTGCGTGATGGTTATTTGGTACAAGAACTTCCTTTTACCATTGAGCTAAAAGATTTTCGCATTGAGCATTATGAATCAGGAATGCCAAAATCTTTTGAAAGTGATTTAATTATTCGAGATGATATTTTAGAAAAGCCAATAGAAAAAACAATTTCTGTAAACCACCCATTAATTTATCGCGGCTATGCGATGTATCAAGCAAGTTTTGGTGACGGGGGTTCTAGTCTTTCATTATTAGCTTGGCCATTTAAAACTAAAAATACACAACAGCTTGAAGTTAAACTTTCAGTTAAAGAAAATCGTACGTTAAATACTGCATTAGGAAAATATACCTTAGAGTTGGACGACTTTAAGATGTTTAATATTTTCCCTAATTCTGAAGAAGAAAAAGCAGTAACCGGTAAACGATTTAAAAACTTTGGACCAAGCTTTACCTTTAAAATGCGTGATGCTAGTGGTGCAGCGAAGGAATATCACAATTACATGTTGCCGGTGACGCAAGATGACCGTCGCTTTTTCTTAACAGGTATGCGGGGTTCGGTTGCTGAATCTTTCCGCTATTTACATATTCCAGCAGATAATAAGGACAGCTTAAATCGTTTTATGGCCTTTCATGCCTTGTTACAAGATAACGATGCGATTAAACGTATTGCACAAGCCAGTGTTAAATCTGCGGTTACTAGTTCCGCTATCTTAGATAAACAATTACAAACAGATGTTGTTACGTCAATGATGAGCTTATTAAAGCTATTTAACCAAGGTGGTTATGTTGCTATTGATGCGGACATTAAAAAGAAAGTCCCTAAAGAGCGTCAGGTTAAAGTTGCAGAAGCATATATTAAAATACTACAAAACTTGTTACAAAATGCGTATCTTGCCGTATTAGAAAAAGAAGGCTTAGATACAAAAGCAGGTGTGAACGATGAAGACAGTATTTTTTATGAAGACGCGACTTCAGCACTCGCTGGCATTAGTGCATACGGTTCACCCGTTTTTTTACAGTTAGCAGATTTTAAATTACGTGAATCTTCCGGTATTCAAATTACACGTCATCCTGGACAAAACATATTTTACTTAGGGTGTTTAATGTTGATTGTGGGTATATTTATGATGTTTTATATTTCATATCAACGCGTATGGATTATTTTAAAACCTGAAAATGGAAAATTAAAAATACTTTTTGCAGGTTCAGGCAATCGAAATCAGCGAGATTTTACTGAAGATTTTAAAAAATTAGCCGGTAAAGCTGAAAAATTTACAACGTTATCTGAAGATAAGATAGCAAAGTCATAGCCACTTAATAAGCGTGCTATAATTGTGACTCGAGTGCTTTTACAGAAAGATAGATAATAGGTGAGTAAGATGTCAGTTCCCAATGAATTTATGAGCAGTGAAATACAGCCGTCTTTTTTTAAACAGTTAAATTTTATTGACTGGGTATTTGCAGCTCTTTTAATAGCAGGCAGTATTTTTGCTTATCAAAAATATTCATCTTTAATGGATGTGTATGAAGTTGGTATTTTATTTGGCGTTGCTTTATCTTTTATTGCTATTGGCTGGGTGTCAAAATCTGCACGTAATTTAATGCTTAGTGTTGCAGCAATTAGTTTATTCGCGGTAAATTTATACGGTTCAGATTTGGCCTTAGGTGAGACAAGTTTCTTTTTGAAATTTTTAGTTTCTTCGCAGTCCGCCATTATGTGGATGAGTGCATTGTTTGTTATGGCAACAATTGCATATTTTGCAGAATTATTTTCGGCAAATGCGTTTGTAGGTAAAGTCGCAACGGCAATGACATGGTCTGCTACCGCAATGGGTTTTATCGGCTTATTAGTGCGTTGGCGAGAAACCTATTTACACGGTATAGACATTGGTCATATCCCTGTTAGTAACCTATATGAAGTGTTTATTTTATTCTCCATTATTACTGCGCTGATTTATCTTTATTATGAAAAACGGTATGAGACACGTTCATTGGGTGCGTTTGTTTTATTGGTTATTACTGCCGCAGTGGCATTCTTATTATGGTATCACTTTGAAAAAGGCGCTTCTGAAATTAAACCGCTCGTGCCCGCATTACAAAGTTATTGGATGAAGATTCATGTGCCGGCTAATTTTGTTGGCTACGGTGCGTTTGCTTTAGCCGCAATGATTGGTGTGGCATATTTAATTAAAGATTCTGCTGAAAAAAGAAATCCAAATGGACTTCTTGCAACTCGACTACCTTCATTAGATATGATGGATGACATCATGCATAAATCTATCGCCTTAGGTTTTGCCTTTTTTACCATCGCAACCGTATTAGGCGCAATGTGGGCGGCAGAAGCATGGGGTGGTTACTGGTCGTGGGATCCAAAAGAAACGTGGGCCTTAATTGTTTGGCTAAATTATGCAGCATGGTTGCACATGCGCTTAATGAAAGGTTTACGTGGAACACCGCTCGCATGGTGGGCGGTAATCGGTTTATTTGTGACGTTATTTGCATTTTTAGGGGTAAATATGTTCCTTTCTGGGCTACATTCTTATGGTGAATTGTAGATAGTTGCTTGAAAATCACAGTAAAAAATGTAGACTGTGTCTAAATGAAAAAAAGCGCTAACAATTTAATTTTTAAATATGCATGGGTTGCATGTTTAGCTGTTGTACTTATTTTTAGCCAATCATTTACATTGCACTTGCATGTTGAATATGATGATGTCCCGTCAGTAACTACAGCAGACAGTGAATTAGGTGTACATGCTGCTTTTTTCTCACATAATTTAGAACATCATGAGCATTTTCAAGAACATAAACTTCCAGATGTTAAAGTAACTTCAGATAACACAGTAAAAAAAGTTAAATCATTCAGTTCGTATATATTATTTTTTCTTTTTGTCAGCTTTTTTCTTGGCGTTCTTCCATTTCGTTATGTTTCATGGAAACATGTTAGAACAAAATTAGCCTGCCTTTATTATTTATTTAATCCTCCCTTGCGCGCACCACCAATTTATTCATCTATTTAATTATTAATGTAACTTATTATTTTGTAATAATAATTTATTGAGTTTTGAATTAAATTTCAATGGTGTTTTACTATTGAAAAAATGGATAATATGATGAATAAAAAATCAGTACTTTTATTAGTAAGTGTTGGCATGCTTTTTTCTGCTTTCGTATTTGCAGAGCCTGTACTTCGTTTAACCTTAAACTCTAGCGTTCAACGAGCTATCGAAATAGCACCAGAAATAAAAGCAGCCGATGCTGAAATTAATCAGCAGCAAGGAAAGTTAGAACAAGCGGGAGCTTGGCCAAATCCGAGTATAAGTATTCAAGCAGATAATAGCCTTGGCTTAGAAGATGCGGCGGGAGGTTATTCCGTGACTCAATTTTCAATATCGCAACCTTTACCGTTTTCTCGATTAAAATATCAACGTAGAGAGGCGGTCGCAAATCTTGAAAATGCGAAAGAATATAAGAATTACCAGCAATTATTATTAGAATATAATATTGCGCAGAATTTTCATACTTTACAATTTGCACAAGCAAAGTTGAAATTAGCTGAAAAACGTTTACAGCAAGCAAAGCATTATCAAACAAGTTCTCGTAGAGCGGGATCAAAAGATTATTTGATTCGTTATCTTACGCCGCTTGAACGTATGCGGTTAAACATTGTTCTGCAAGAAGCAAATCAAACTTTGGCATCTGCTGAGGGACAGTACAATGAGGTATTAGCAGGATTCAAGGTTTTATTAGCTATCCATAGAGAAGAAGCGATAAAGCTACCTAATTTAAAATCTGTTGTGATACCAGAAGACATTAAAGCTGCAAAAAATAGCTTATTACAAAATCATCCCGCTTTAAAAGCAAATAAGTATGCTGTTGAATCCGCTCGGGTAGGTGTTGCCGTAGCAAAGAGAAAACGTTTTGAAGATCCAGCGTTGACAATATTTCAAGGGCAAGATTTTCTTGGCGGGCGTAGGCAAGCTTCGACAGGTATTATGTTAAGTGTACAAGTTCCATTATGGAATCAAAACAGTGGTCTTGTTAAGCAAGCAAAAGCACGTGTGTATCGCACGCAAGCTGAATTAGAATTTAAACAGCGCGAGTTAAAAATCAATTTTCATAAAAATTATTTACACCTTGGACATTTGATTGAGCAAGCAGAAAACTATCGTATTAAATTACTTCAGCCCGCTAAGCATGTATTTAAACTAACGCGTAAAGGTTTTTTTGCTGGAGAATTAAATATCCTTAATCTTATCGATGCAAATAATACCTTTTTTAATACTCAGGAACGTTATCTTGAATTGTTACAGCAAGGCTGGTTAGAGCTTGGGGCGGTAAGAATGAATGCAGGTGTTTCTTTAATAGATAACCTTTCTATAACTCATTTTAACGAGGTTAAATAATTATGATTGCTAATTTAATTCGTTTTTCATTGATTCAACGTTTGATGATGTTATTGCTTGCAGTTGCTCTTTCTGTTGCGGGTATTTGGGCTTTTAAAACATTACCTATTGATGCTTTTCCTGATATTTCCTCGCCACAAGTACAAATTATCGTTAAAGCACCGGGCTTGTCACCTACAGAGGTTGAAAGTCGTATAACATTTTTAATAGAAATGGAGATGCAAGGTTTGCCAAGGCAAACGGTATTACGTTCTATTACAAAATATGCTTTGAGTATTATTAAAATTGATTTCGAAGACGGTACAGACATTTATTGGGCTCGTAATTTAGTTAACGAACGTCTTAACCAAGTATGGAATGATTTACCTGATGGCATTGATGGTGGTTTAGCGCCGATTACAACACCTTTAGGCGAGATGTATATGTACCGCATAAAGGGTGAGGGGTATAGCAATCGTGAGTTACGTGCAATTCAAGATTGGGTAATCCGACCACGTTTACGTACAGTAAAAGGTGTAGCAGATGTTAATTCTTTAGGTGGAGAAGTCCGAGCTTTTGAGGTGATGCCTAATCCGAAAGCGTTAGTGAAATATGGGCTTACACTCGCGGATCTGCAACATGCACTTGAAAACAATAATCGTAACGCCGGTGGTGATCGTATTGAGAGAGGTAAAAAAATGCTGTTGGTGCGCACGGTGGGATTATTGCACAACGAAGAAGATATTCGACAAGTAACCGTGGCAACGCGTAATGGTGTACCTATTGCGCTTGGGAAATTAGCCACCGTAAAAATTGGTTCACTTACGCGTTATGGTGCAGTAACTGCAGACGGGGAAGGTGAAATAGTTACCGGTTTAGCATTATTGCGTAAAGGTGCAAATAGCCGTACTACAATTGAAGGGGTGAAGCGTGAATTAGATGCGTTAAAACAAACATTACCAAAAGGTATTGAGATTGTTCCTTTTTATGATCGTAGTGAGTTGGTAACAACCGCAGTATGGACGGTAGAAAAAGCATTGGCTGAAGCGGTTGTTTTGGTCTTGCTTGTGCTCATTGTTATGTTGGGCAATTTACGTGCAGCATTGACTGTGGCAATAATTTTACCTCTATCCGTTTTATTTACTTTTATTTTAATGCGAGTCAGTGGTATTTCGGCGAACCTTATGTCGTTGGGTGGTTTAGCTATCGCAATTGGTATTTTGGTTGACGCTGCCGTTGTTGTTGTAGAAAATATTCATAGCCAATTAAATAATGCACCTAAGGGTATAAATCGTTTACATCTGGTATATCGAGCGGTGCTCGAAGTCGCAACTCCCGTTATTAGTGGCGTACTGATTATTATTGTTGTTTTTCTACCGTTGTTTAGTTTAACGGGATTAGAAGGAAAAATGTTTAGCCCATTAGCAATAACAATTTCATACGCATTAATAGGCTCTTTAATATTATCGTTAACCGTCATTCCAGTATTTGCGAGTTTGTTAATGCGAGCGAGCAATGAAGGTGATGGCTGGCTACTTAGTAAATTAAAAAATATTTATCGTCCCGTGGTGAATTGGGCATTGCGCTTTCGTTCAGTTGCAGTTTCTACAGCGTTGTTGGCTTTAGCCGGTGCGATTGCACTTTTCCCCTATATTGGTAAAGAATTTATGCCCATTATGGATGAAGGTTCTACCGTTGTTATTGTTGAAAAAGCATCGGATGTTTCGCTTGCACACTCACTTGAAATGGATAAACCCATCCATAAAGCATTTATGGAAATTCCCGAAGTAATTGGTGTTGTTGCACGTACTGGTGCAGATGAATTACGCATGGATCCGATGGGCTTATATCAAACTGATAATTTTATTATTACCAAGCCGCGTGACGAATGGAGTATTGATCAAAAGACACTATTAAAAAAATTGCGTGAAAAATTAGATCGTTTTGAAGGCATTGATATCGCTTTTACTCAACCTATCGACATGCGGGTTTCAGAAATGTTGACAGGTGTTCGAGCTGCGATGGCAATTAAATTGTATGGCGATGATCTGAAAATATTGGAACAGCTCTCTATACAAATTGAAGAGCAGGTTAATAATACAACCGGCTCGGTGGATGTCTTTCGCGGCCGTTTATCAGGCCAAACATATTTACAAATTGATGTTCGTCCTGCTGTTATTGCGCGTTATGGTATCAGTGTTGAAGATATCAATGTATTGGTTGAGACTGCTATTGCAGGAAAGGTTGTAACAGAAATTATTGAAGATAATAGACGCACTGCCGTTTTATTACGTTACCCACAAACTGCGCGAACCACATCTGAAGATATAAAAGCACTATTAGTTGAAACACAGGGTGGTGCAAAAATTCCATTGCATGTATTGGCAGAGGTTCATAATGTTGACGGTCCTGTAGAAATTGCACGTGAATCTGCACGTCGTCAGGTTGTTGTGCAAGCTAATGTTAAAAATCGTGATGTAGTGAGTTTTGTTGAAGAAATAAAACAGAAGATCGAAACCAATATTGTTTTACCACAAGGGTATTACATTACTGTTGGTGGGCAGTTTGAAAATCAACAGCGTGCAGCAAAACGACTGAGTGTTGTTGTACCTATTGCGATTGTTTTAATCTTTTTAATGTTATTTATTACCTTTCGTTCTTTAGGGCAAGCGGGTTTAATTATTTTAAATATTCCATTTGCAATGATTGGTGGTGTCGTTAGTTTGTATTTATCTGGATTATATTTATCTGTCCCTGCCTCTGTAGGTTTCATCACTTTGTTTGGAGTGGCTGTACTGAATGGTGTAGTGATGGTGAGTTTCTTTAATCAACTTCGTGAATCTGGGCGCAGCGTAATGCAAGCAGTACTAGAAGGTGCAGAACGGCGTTTACGTCCAGTCTTAATGACGGCTTTAATTGCAAGCTTAGGTTTGATGCCATTATTATTTGCAACGGGCCCTGGCTCTGAATTGCAACGTCCATTAGCGGTTGTGGTAATAGGCGGGTTATTTAGTTCGACGTTACTAACCTTAATATTATTGCCCACCTTATATGCTTGGCTTGAAAGAGATAAGGAGAAGCAGACATGAAACATTTAACACTGATTGTGCATTCTAATATGAAGCAAGATTTGGCCGATCAATTACGCAGCATGGAGCAAATATCAGGATTTGTGTTTAGTAATATTGAAGGTCATGGCGTGCAAATTGAAAATGATCCGTTTCTTTCTGTTCGCGACAAAGTGGTGGGCTTCACGCCACGAGTGAAGGTAGATATTTTGCTTGAAGAAATGGACGTGGAGCCGGTGCTTGAAGCGCTTCGCGGTTCAGTCAACGGCATTGTTGGTCATGGGCTTTACTGGTTAACAGCCGTAGAAAAAAACGGCTACCTTTAATTTTGCGACTAGCGCATGATTCCACCGTACATATATTGGTTAAAGCTCGCAATATCCATGCTAACACCACGGAACAGGTGATCGAGGCTCATAATAGCTTGTTCGAGTAGAAGTACGGCAATATAAGGGTGCTCAATGCGTAAACGGTTATACATGACTTTAGATATGCGTAAAAGACGGGTATCTTTTTTCATGGCGCGGATGCGGGCAGAACGGGGTTTGTCGTCGAAAAAGGACATCGAGCCCATAAGTTCGCCAGCTTCTAATTCGCCAATTTCCACTTCTTTGCCTTGATTGTCGTGGAACAAGCCGGTAACACCGTCAATAACAAAAAAAAGTGCATCACCAATTTCACCAAAGTCAGCAATAATATCGCCTTTTTGAAAAGAAACAGACTCCGTGAACTCAAGAAACGTATTTACTTCCCTTATTGTTAGGGATTCACAGAATTTATTCTGACAAAGTACATCACTTAGTTCGAATTGTTCAGTATTACGTTGATGCGGCATAGTGGAACTCCTGATTGTCGATAAGGTCAAAGTTATTGTCAGTTTAATGGGTATTATTATCGGTAGCTTGCGCTTATTCTTGAGATTGAATACCCTAAAAATATAAAGATAGTGTAAATGAAAAGGATATTGATAAAAATGAAATTTAAAGTATTTATGGCAGTTTTGTTAACCACATTATTGGCACAACCTGTAATGGCGGGTATAGATGAAGGGATTGAATACAAGCGTATTTCACCTGCGGTGCCAACCATCACGAAAAAGAAAGTCGAAGTGGTTGAGCTTTTTTGGTATGGCTGCCCACATTGTTACAATTTTGAGCCAGTATTAAAGCCTTGGTTAGCTAAACAGTCTGATAACGTGGTTTTTTATCGCGTTCCTGCTGTTTTTAATGCGACGTGGGGGTTACATGCTCGCGCTTTTTATACTGCAAAAACGCTTGGGCTTTATGATGA
>VAOX01026464.1_pt1 | contig 15085 bp, 13 predicted proteins | sample 3393891 | NCBI WGS metagenome assembly VAOX01 (sample SAMN08290429, study PRJNA428436) | hydrothermal vent metagenome | isolation source: Deep-sea hydrothermal vent chimney | place: Indian Ocean: Southwest Indian Ridge | depth 2822 m m | reverse complement strand
GGTAATGATGAACGACTTTTAACCAATTTCAGGGCTTTCAGGCTCATTTTATGCTGGAAACACGCACAGCGTTCAGGCTCATTTCATATTGGACAAGGCTTTTACTGTATCTTTATTTCATCCTAAGCTATGCTGAGCGCATGCGTCAGATACTTTTTATTCTACTTATCAGTTTCAGTCTATCCCTGTTTGCAGCCAGCAAAATATATAAAAAGGTAAATCCAGATGGCCGCGTCGAATTTTCTGATGTGCCTTTTGCTACAGGCGGCAAGGCTATCAAGCTGAAGCTGGTGCCTTCCGTTAAGCTTAAGCCATTGACCCCTGTTGCTCACTCGGCTTCAACCGCGCCAGCCAAAAAACCGTTTCGCTACAGCAGTATTCGCATTATTTCACCACTGGATAACGAGGCGATTCGCAGCAACAACGGCAACCTCAGCGTTAGTGGTGAATTAACGCCGGGTCTACAGAGTAACCTTAAACACCATATTCAATGGTTGCTGGACGGTAAGACCATATCCGGTGCAAGCAGTCTGAAGCTGAATCTGAAAAATGTGGCGCGTGGCACTCACCAGCTTCAGCTCCGTGTGCTTGATATTATGGGTGAGGCCGTGATTCAAAGCCCGACTATCTCCTTCCATATTCTGCGTGTCAGGCTCGGCAAGAGCAACATTTACGCGCCAACACCGGTTGCGCCCTGAACAAAAGTGAAGCAGTATTGACTGGATCTCGCGCGCGGGGTTCTAATACCCCCCCCCCTGAGCAACCTCACGATCTCAAATCCAATGTAACGCGCACCATTTTTGTGCGTCCTGTTTGCGGATGCGCTATTATTTAGCCGGAGCCAGCGCAGCGGATAGCCAGACAGGGGTATGGATGTTTATTCAACGCCTCCCGACACCTTCATTAAGTAGCTGTTTTTTCTGTAAATTCGTACATTTATTGCAGTCCGGGTCATTTTTTCGTGAATGGCGGGGTTGCTGGTTTGGTTCTTGCTTGTAGCATGATTCATGGGTTTGGTAATGATTCCTAAAGTGCAAATTCAACAACGCGTCCTGGATGGCCTTAGTGTCGCCACACTATTGTTTAATGCCCGGTTCAGACTGATTTTTATTAATCCTGCGGGCGAGTTATTGCTCGGGATCAGTGCCCGTCATTTGCTTGGCCAGCATTTTTCCGAGCTGATTCAGCTGGAGTCTCCGATTATGCCCGCCCTGGAAGAGGCGTTGCACAGCCGTCACCCCTTTACTCGCCATGAAATGACGCTGAGCGTGTCTCGCAGCGATGAGCTGGTGGTGGATCTCACCGCTATCCCCCTGATTGAAGCCGACGAGGAACCGGAACTATTGCTGGAGCTGACACCAATTAACAGCCTGTTGCGTATTGCCCGTGAAGAAAATCGCCAGGCTCAACAGATGGCCACGCGTGAAATGTTGCGGGGGCTGGCGCATGAAATCAAGAATCCTCTGGGCGGCTTGCGGGGGGCAGCGCAACTGTTGGAAAAACAGCTGGCGACTGAGGAGCTAAAAGAATACACCCAGGTCATTATCAGCGAGGCGGATCGCCTTAAAAATTTGCTCAATCGCATGCTGGGACCAAACACGCGAGCAGAGAAAACCGCTATTAATATTCATGAAGTTCTGGAGCGGGTGCGCAATCTGGTCTGTGTTGAAGTCGATGAAGGAATCAGGCTACAGCGTGACTATGATCCCAGTATTCCAGATGTGGATGCCGATATGGATCAACTGGTGCAGGCTTTGCTGAATATTATTCGTAATGCCTGCCAGGCACTGGTAGACCGGGGTACGGTTATTTTGCGCACACGAGTGGAGCGCAAATTTACCATTGGCCAGAATCGTCATAATCTGGTGGTGCGCATCAACATTATCGATAATGGCCCCGGTATTAGTGAGGAGATGAAAGAAAAGATATTTTTTCCTATGGTGACCGGACGGGCAAACGGCAGCGGGCTGGGTCTGTCGATTGCCCAGTCGCTGATCGAACAACACGGCGGCGTGATTGAATGCCAGAGTGAGCCGGGGCAAACAGTATTTTCTATTTTGTTACCAATTGAAAACAGTGAGTAAAACATGAGTAAGGAAACTATCTGGGTGGTAGATGATGATCGCTCCATTCGTTGGGTGTTGGAGAAGGCGTTGAAGCAGGCGCAGATGGAGGTCAAAACTTATGAGAATGCTGGCAGCGTATTGAAGGATCTGCAACACGAGGAACCGGATGCCATTATTAGTGACATTCGCATGCCGGGCATGGATGGCCTGGAACTGCTCAGCCAGATCCACAGTCGGCATCCCGATTTGCCGGTGATTATTATTACTGCGCATTCGGATCTGGATAGCGCCGTATCGGCGTATCATGGTGGTGCATTTGAATATCTCCCCAAACCTTTTGATGTGGATGATGCGGTCGAATTGACGCGCCGTGCGGTGATTCATCATCGGGAAGCTTTGGAGAACAGTCAGGATGAGCACAATGACGAAACCGGAATTATCGGCGAAGCCCCGTCCATGCAGGAAGTGTTTCGTGCCATTGGCCGTCTGTCGCGCTCCAATATCACGGTATTGATCAACGGTGAATCCGGCACGGGCAAGGAGCTGGTGGCCAAAGCGTTGCACCAGCACAGCCCGCGTGTCGAGCAGCCTTTTATTGCCTTGAATATGGCGGCTATTCCCCGTGATCTGCTGGAGTCTGAATTATTCGGTCATGAAAAAGGTGCCTTTACGGGTGCCCAGAGTGGCCGCCGGGGACGCTTTGAACAGGCGAATAACGGCACTCTTTTTCTCGATGAAATCGGTGACATGCCCGCTGAGTTACAAACCCGTCTGCTGCGGGTGCTGGCCGATGGCGAGTTTTATCGTGTGGGTGGCCACAGCCCGGTAAAGGTCGATGTGCGTATCATTGCCGCTACCCACCAGAATCTTGAGGAACGGGTCAAACAGGGAACCTTCCGTGAAGATCTGTTTCATCGCCTGAACGTGATCCGTATTCATATCCCGGCTTTGCGTGAGCGTGGAGAAGACATTCCCCTGCTGGCCCGGCATTTTCTTGTGCAGGCGGCAGAAGAGTTGAATAGCGAGATCAAAATACTGGATGAGGAGGCCAAAGCATACCTTTGCCAGCTCGACTGGCCCGGCAACGTTCGCCAGTTGGAAAATACCTGCCGTTGGTTGACCGTGATGTCACCGGGACAGATTGTAAACATGGATGATTTGCCGCATGAGTTACAAAATGAAAGCGGCGTGACACGTCAGGACGCTAACTGGGTGGAGGTTCTGCGTCGTTGGGTGGAACAACAACTGGCGCAGGGTGCGGATGGCATACTTGAAACCACCACACCACAGTACGAAAAAGTCATGATCGAGGCGGCTCTGAAAAAATCCGGGGGTCGGCGGCAGGATGCCGCCAAACTGCTGGGCTGGGGACGCAATACTCTGACCCGCAAGATCAACGAACTGGGAATGGAGGATATTTGATCTATCCCGTTTATTTGCCTAAACAACATACGACGGGCAACGTCAGCATGAGACGAAAACACAAGACTTTGTAAATAGAACAGCTTAATTGAGTATCAAGGAACCCGTGAGCTGAGCCACGTTGGCTATGCCGTGGGTTTTGAGATAGCGGGCAATGCCCTCGTTTATTTTCGGGCAAATCAAGGGATCGTAGAACAGTGCAGTGCCGATACCGATGGCGGAGGCACCGGCAATCAGGAATTCCAGCGCATCCTCGGCGCTGGTGATGCCGCCCTGGCCAATAATGGGAATGCGGTGCCCGCGGCAAACCTGATACACCTGATGTACCTTGAGCAGAGCCACTGGCTTGATTGCCGGGCCAGATAGCCCACCCTGGTTATTGCCGATAATGGGAGTACGGGATTCAATATCGATAGCCATGCCCATTAGCGTGTTAATCACGGCAAAAGCATCGGTACCGGCTTCGATACAGCACCGGGCATTATGGGCGATATCAGTCTGGTTGGGCGAGAGCTTGGTGATTAGGGGTTTGCGAGTGACTTTACGCACCGCCGCCACCACCCGCGCCGACATATCCGGATCGTTGCCAAAAGCCACGCCCCCTTCTTTCACATTGGGGCAGGAAATATTGATCTCGATGGCATCGACAGGCGAATCATCAAAGCGCCGGGCCACGTCAACATATTCCTCAACTGTGGAGCCGGAGACATTGGCGATAAAACGGGTCTCGGAAAAGTCCAGCGTCGGCAGGATGTCATTAACCACAGCATCAACACCGGGATTTTGCAGGCCAATTGCGTTGATCATGCCCATGGGTGTTTCATAAATCCGGTGTGGCGCATTACCCCGACGCGGCTCCAGAGTGGTGCCCTTCAGGCAAATCGCACCCACATCCCGGTTGGAAAAGCCCTCTATCCGCGTGTATTCCTCGCCAAACCCCACGCAGCCTGATAACAAAACGATCGGCGAATCAAAGGGGATACCGCAAAAGTCAGTAGCGAGCAGATCGTTATCTTTTTTATTCATGGGCACAAGATACAAGATACAGCGGCAAAAATAAAAGGGAAATGCCGGCTATCACGGGCAACCTTATTCGTTTGTACGCCAAACTTGTGACCGGGTTACCCTGCGCGGCGATTGATGCGGGAACCGAAACAGAATGTCACTGTCATAAGGCGAGTATCTGAGGGGGATAACGGTTTCAACGGCCTGTAAAACACAGGGCTAATGAACCCGATCAGCTCGATATATCACAACCAAAAAAGGATAAATAGCATGAAAAAAATAATTTCGATTCTGTTGATGAGCGCATTACCTGCATTTGCGTTTGCGAGTGGTGGACATGCAATGGAAGGTCATAAGCATGGCTCCCACGACATGAGTGCGATGGCTCACGGGAATGATGAAGCTGATGTTGGCAAGCCCGGTGATCCAAAGAAAATCGATCGCACTATCCATATAACGATGCATGACACCATGCGATTTACGCCGGATCACATCAAGATTAAGAAGGGAGAAACCATACGCTTTGCCGTGCACAATGCGGGCAAGCTTCAGCACGAAATGGTGATCGGCACGATGGTCGAGCTGAAAGAGCATGAAGCAATGATGCGCACGAATCCGACGATGCACCACGTTGAATCCAACATGATCTCGCTGGCTCCGGGTACAAATGGCAAAATCATCTGGCAATTTGATAAAGTAGGCACGTTCAATTTTGCCTGCCTGAGGCCTGGCCATCTTGAAGCCGGCATGAAAGGTACAATCGTAGTTAAGTAAGCCTTGATCAACGCTAGACTGCATTTTTCGTCATGGCTTAAAATGCAGTCTATTCCATTTCTCTGTGCGCTCTCTGCCTCTGGGAAAGAGGATAAAATACATGCAATGATTAATATAAGCTGAATAACAAGTTTCCTTTTATATTTTCTCGCATATCTTGTATCTTCTTCCAATGTTCCACATCGTATTATTCGAACCCGAAATCCCACCCAATACAGGTAACATTATTCGCCTGTGCGCTAACACCGGGATGCACCTGCATTTGATCGAGCCGCTGGGTTTTGACTGGGATGATCGCAAGCTAAAACGTGCCGGACTGGATTACCATGAATTTGTCGATGTGCGCCGTTATGCATCCTTGCCTGCGTTTATCTCGGCAGTGCAGCCCGCGCGTCTGTTTGGCCTTTCCAGCCATGCCCGGCAGAATGCTTTTGATCTGGCCTATGAACCAGGCGATGCCTTCATGTTTGGGCCGGAGACGCGGGGTTTACCGGCTGAGGTTAGCGCGCACCTGGGGGAGGACAAGCTCTTGCGTTTACCCATGCAGCCGAATAATCGTAGCCTGAATCTAGCCAACAGCGTGTCGGTGATAATGTATGAAGCCTGGCGTCAGCAGGGGTTTGCCGGTGCGCAGCTGTAAATAACGCCGCAGATACCATAACAGGTAAAGGAATAATGCAGATAATCAGAAGCCTGGTTTCTGCGCCCTTCGCGCCTCTACGCCGCGGTGTTAAATAGCGGAAGGCTGCTTTTTCCGTGCCTGTCCAATGGCCTGGCAACGTTGCTGGTGCAGCGCTTCGGCGATGGCTTTGCCCTTTAGCCCTTTTTTCAAAAGCGCCTTGACATCAACCGCGGCGGCCGCCTGATATGCCTCACGGAACAGACGCGGCTGCTCAAATTCAGCATCTTCATAGCCGCTTCGACCACGGGAATCGGCTTCACAGGCGAGCAGGAAATGTTCGAAACGCTCCGGTCGGCGGAAGGCATCCAGGGCCTCCAGTGTTTCCAGCAAGGTGGCGGGGCGCAATTCGGCTACACGATGATAATGCAGGTGGTAGCGGGTCACGAGAACCGCGAGTTCCTGATGATCTTTTGGCACTTTCAGACGTTTGCAGAGTTCTTTGACCAGAGGTACGCCACGGGCTTCATGGGCAATATGCCGGGGCAGTTGATCGGCGGGGGTAAGGCCTTTGCCCAGATCATGCAACAGGGCGGCGAAGCGCACCCTGGGTTCTGTCGAAAGACGGGCAGCCTGTTCCAGTACCATCAGGGTATGGAGACCGGTGTCCACTTCCGGGTGATGCTTTTCCGGTTGGGGCACGCCAAACAGGCGGTCGAGTTCCGGAAACAATACGGCCAGCGCACCGCAGTCGCGCAGAACCTGAACAAACACAACGGGCTGTTGTCCAACAAATGCGCGGTACATTTCTTTCCAGACGCGCTCGGCTACCAGTGCGTTTGCCTCGCCGCTGGCGACCATATCCTGCATGAGTTGCATGGTTTCATCGGCCACCCGAAAGCCCAGCCCGGCAAAGCGGGCGGCGAAACGGGCGACACGCAGGATACGCACGGGATCTTCGGTAAAGGCCGGGGAGACATGGCGCAGCAGGCGGGCTTGTAGATCTTTTTGGCCTCCAAAAGGATCGATAATTTCGCCGTTGTCCGATTCGGCCATGGCGTTAATAGTGAGATCCCGGCGTGCCAGATCTTGTTCCAGGGTGATGTCGGGAGCGGCGTGAAACTGAAAACCGGTATAGCCGGGCGCGGTCTTGCGCTCAGTGCGCGCCAGCGCGTATTCCTCATGTGTCTGTGGATGCAGGAAAACCGGAAAGTCCTTGCCTACCGGACGGAAGCCGGCTTTAAGCATGGCGGCGGGAGTGGCACCTACCACGACCCAGTCACGATCCTTGATAGGCAGGTCAAGCAACCGATCCCGTACACAGCCGCCAACCTGCCAGATCTTAAAACTATCGGCAGGATTCATTGTCTTGGCGGCAGGCAAAGCGTATTTCGTTTCATGGCGTTATTGCTTTCGGGCTTAAAAGTTTGATGCCGCAAAGTATAAAGGAAAAGACCGCCAAGCAGTATAGTAGTAAATTCATGCACAGTCTGCGGTTTGGCGTCTATACTATTCATTATCCTGAAATTTTCAGTTTTTTAATCCGTGAGGAGAAAACATGAGCTTCAAAGTTATAAACCCGGCCACCGGGAAGCAGATCAGGGAAATTCCCGCCTGGGATGAGAGCGAAGTTGAGTTAGCGCTGACCCAGGTGGCGGATATCACTCCGGCCTGGGCGGCAACGCCCATGTCTGAGCGTTGTGCGCTGATGCGTGAGGCGGGTGCGGTGCTGCGCAGGAACAAGGATCGTTATGCGGCCATTATCACTCAGGAAATGGGTAAGCTCATCAAGGATGCGCAAGGGGAAATTGAAAAATGTGCAGCCGTCTGTGATTTTTATGCTGAAAAGGGGCCGGATTTTCTGGCCGATGAAGCGTTACCCTCGGAGGCCAGTGAGAGCTATGTTGCCTATTTACCGCTGGGGACAGTACTGGCAGTCATGCCCTGGAATTATCCGTTTTGGCAGGTGATGCGTTTTGCCGCCCCGGCACTGGTGGCGGGCAATACCGGCGTGCTCAAACATGCGTCAAACGTGCCGCAGTGCGCTCTGGCACTGGAAGAGGTTTTCAGTGAAGCGGGCTTTCCTGCCGGGGTGTTTCGCAGCCTGATGATTCGCGCCTCACAGGTGCAAAAAGTCATTGAGGACCCACGGGTGCAGGCAGTGACCTTGACCGGCAGCGAACCCGCAGGTCGGCAGGTGGCTGCCACAGCAGGGAGTGTGCTTAAAAAATGCGTGCTGGAACTGGGTGGATCGGATGCCTTTATTGTACTGGAAGATGCCGATCTGGATGAAGCGGCCAAATGGGCGCTGGCCTCGCGTTTCCTTAACTCTGGACAGAGCTGTATCGCCGCCAAGCGTTTTATTCTGGTCGATGCGATTGCCGAGGACTTCCTGACACGGTTTAAGGCGGGAGTGGAAGCCCTGCAAGCGGGTGATCCCATGGATGAAACAACCAGCCTTGCCCCTATGGCGCGCGCCGATCTGCGTGACGAGTTACATGCACAAGTCAGCAAATCCATCTCGGCCGGTGCCGTGGCGTTGACCGGCTGTCAACCGCTGGACAGATCCGGTGCCTATTATGCCGCATCAATTCTGGATCGGGTGGAGCCAGGCATACTTGCGTATGACAATGAGTTATTTGGCCCGGTGGCTATCGTCATCCGTGCGCGGGATGAAGAAGATGCCCTGCGCATTGCCAATGATACCCCCTATGGTCTGGGCGGCAGCGTCTGGACACGGGACAGTCAACGTGGCGCGGCATTGGCGCGGCGGGTAGCGTCTGGTTGCACCTATGTCAACGGTATGGTGAAAAGTGATCCGCGCCTGCCTTTTGGCGGGATAAAAAATTCGGGTTACGGCCGGGAATTGTCGCGGCACGGGATTCAGGAATTTGTTAATGCCAAGACTATCTGGGTGAAGTAAACGAGCTCAGGTATGTCGGTATCTAAGCGGGGGTTCAACTTTTTATAGTGTCAAACGTCGGTAGATGTCAGACACTTTCAACGGCAGCAGAGGCACGTTGTCGATAACGGTAAATGCGGCCGGGCCGTACATGTGCGGAAGATAATCACGCGCCTGCTCATCAATGGTAATGCAATAGGGATGAATGCCTGCCCGGCGCGCCTCTATCAAGGCCCGGCGGGTGTCTTCGATACCGTAGTCGCCGCGATAACTGTCATAGTCATCCGGCTTGCCGTCCGAAAGAGTAATCAGAATCCGGGTGCGGGCATCAACTTCAGCCAAAATCCGGGTCAGGTGGCGAATGGCAAAACCCATGCGGGTGTAGTCTTTGGCCTCAATGCCGCTGATACGCGCCTTGATTTCATCATTATAAGGCTCGGTAAATTCCTTGATTCGATAGATCTCACAGCGTTTGCGCGCCATGCCGGAAAAACCGTAAATAGCATAGCGATCGCCCAGACTTTCCAGCGCCTCACAGAGCAGGATCAGTGATTCACGTTCAGCATCGTTAATCCAGCCTTTGGTCGAGCCGCTCATATCGACCATAAAGATCACCGCAATATTGCGCTCAGTACGATGCATGCGGGTGAACAGGCGCTCAGACATTTCACTGCCATCATGAGCATCTGCCAGCGCCTCAACCAGCGCATCGATGTCGATACCATCACCGTCACTTTGACGCTTGAGCCGACGATCTTCATCGCGCATAGCCTCAAAAGTTTTGCGCAGATGTTTGATCAAGCCACGGTACTTGTTTAGGGTTTGGGCGACAAACTCATCGTAAACAGGACTAACGGTTTTCTCTCGCACCGCACACCAGTTTTTACGATAGTGCTGACGGCGATAATCCCATTCGTTGTAAAGTGATGCGCCCTTTTCATGATAGGTTCCCTTCCATACGGCATCGGGATCCTCCTCGGTTTCTTCAAAGAGTGCCGGATCATATTCACCCGGCCCGGCAGGAACCAGATGTTCATCCGGTATTTCACCGAAATCCAGCACAATAGATGATGCTAACGCCCGGATTTCATCGGGCGGTGCAACGGGCTGCTCATCCAGACTGATCGCAATCGGCATGTCCCCCGTAGCATCCTGATCGGGATTATATTTTACGTCGAGTTTTGCCGATCGGTGCCTGTTTTGGCTGAGTTCATTTTCAAGTTTTGCCAGCGCCAGGCGCAACAGGGATTTTTCCTTTTCCATGCGGAGCGCCATCACTGCATAGACGCAGGCAGGATCGGGAGTGCCCTGAAAACAGCAGGCATTTGGTAACGTCAATGTGTCGATTTGTTCACAGGCGAGTCGCAGGGAATCATCGGCTGTTTTATCCGCTGCCGCCAGCTCATAAGCCAGTTGTTGCCAGTTGTGATTGAGCCTGCCGGGTTCAAGCTGTTGTTGTATCACCTGCATTTGGCGATAGAGACCAGGTAGTTCACGCTCAATGCAGGCCAGTAGACGCAGGGTTTCCAGTGCGAGGTAAAGGTTTAGCAGTTTATCCGCCTGCGCATGCTGCTCAAGACAGCGTTTCAGACTCAAGGGAAAACTGCCAAAGCGAACTTGAGCCCAGAGCATGACAACGATGCTTTTATAAAAAACAAAATTCTCTTCAGTGCTATCGAAGTGAGCAACAAGTGACGGCAGAAATAACGTTTGAGTATCGGTAAAAATTTCTTCAGCTTGTTTTAGATCAAGCTTGCGTCCGGACAGGCCGTGGACAAAGTGCAGCAGGACACCGGCATGCTCGGTAAAGGTCGCGCCAACGCGACGGTCATGACCGCTTCTGATGAACTGGCGTACATCACGAATGACAGCCAGCGCAGAATGCAGTCCGGACTGATCATAAACATCCATAGCATGCAGTGCCCAGGCTTCTATGATGGGCTGATCCATCTGATCCAGCAGAGGCACCGCCTGTTCGATAAACTGCCAGGCAATCTGGATATTGGTGCTGGCAATACACTTCACCCAGTGAAGGATATAAATCTGTTCGGCATATTCAAGTGTCGCCAGGGTGCAGGCATATTGTTCTGTTTTAAGAAAAGAGAACTCCACATCCAGATAGTCGTCCAGACGTAAGTCGATTTCCTTTTCGCTAAGGGGTGCGTGCTGCATCATTTATTGGCCATGTTTGTGGGCCTGCGTTTTCTGTATATGTAGGTTGGCGCTGAATAAAATGAAGCCCAACAATATAGACATGGTAGCAAACAATACCGGCCTATCGTTGCGTTTCACCATAAAGATCATGCTTTGGCAGCAACCTGCGCCTTTATCGAACCCTGATTAGAACAGTGAGGAAGAAAGTTCGCCGATAGCGGTAAGCATTTCTGAATCATCGGTAAGCGCCTGGGCAATGGCACAGTGGCAGGCGGTGATCGGTGTAATGCCGTTATGCATCAAGCGGGCAGCATGCACCAGCAGGCGGGTACTGGCACCCTCTTCCAGCCCGCTGCCCTTGAGGTTGCGGGTCATGTGAGCGAATTTGACCAGCTTGTCTGCCAGCGCGGGGTCAATGCTGGCTTCCTGGGAGACAATACTGGTTTCCAGCGATGCGCCGGGATAGTTGAATTCCAGGGCGACGAAACGTTGCCGCGTGCTTTGTTTGAGATCCTTGAGCACACTTTGATAGCCGGGGTTGTAGGATACGGCGAGACAGAATTCGTCCGAAGCCTGAAGTAGTTCCCCCCGTTTTTCCATCGGTAGAACACGGCGGTCATCGGCCAGTGGATGAATCACTACCATCGTATCCTTACGTGCCTCGACGATTTCATCGAGATAGCAGATAGCGCCAGTGCGCACGGCGCGAGCCAGGGGTCCATCCACCCAAACGGTTTCTCCACCGCTGATCAGATAACGGCCGACCAGATCGGACGCAGTCAGATCATCGTGACAGGAGACCGTAATCAGCGGCCGCTGTAAACGCCAGGCCATATATTCCATAAAGCGGGTTTTGCCGCAGCCAGTGGGACCCTTGAGCAGGATGGGCAGCGTCTGCTTCCAGGCGGCCTCGAAGATGGCGATTTCTTCGCCAACAGCCTGATAAAAGGGCTCATGTTCAATGAAATATTCTTCAGTTGTGTGCGTTTTGGCGATCATAACAGCGGAAAGGTTGAGTTGTTTGCTTGGTTACGTAGTGTACGTTATTTGTTCGCCGAGGAGTATAGGCTATGACTAATCGGATATATGGCTAAAGTTGAAGCGGATATAGAATTACCTGCTAATAAATCAATAAATAATAAATAAGCCGGGCAAAAACGGCAGCAGGGGTGAGGGACTTTTCATGTGCTATTCAAAACTATTAATTTTGTTGAGTGCGGCAGCGATGCTATCAGCCTGTGGCGGCGGTGATGTTGCCATAAACCCGACATCAGCGCCGAGCGCCGCCCCGACAACGAAGGTGGTGGCCCTTAACGGAATCTGGAGCGGTGATTATACTGATAGCTCGGGCACGGTTTGCACCGATGTTCAAGGCCTGATTTATAATGGCGGCGTGCGAGTGATTTCCAAACAATGCAATATCGTCCTGGCCGGTACACTCCGCATTACAGGTAGTACGGCAAACATCAGCTTTGATTTATTCGATGCGCAGGGTGCCAGTACAGGTCAGTCTTCTTTTAGCGGCAACTTCACCCGCAAAAGCAGCATTGACGGTAGCCTGGATAACGGTAGCCGTTTGAGTCTGAACTACCAGATTGTGTATGAAAATAATTCCTCGCTGGACTTTATCGCTGCCAACTGGGGGATTAGCGAAACCGTTGGTAGTACAACGTATATGAATATTTTCAACATCGGTAATGCCGGAAAACTGGTTACACAATTAAGCGTGGCATCGAGTTGCAACTACGCGGCAACATTCAGCATTCTGGATGCCAATTACAATCTTTATGGCATGGCCCTAACAATTTCAAAGTGCACGGGTAGCCTGAAAAATCGAAACGGCGTTTATAGCGGTGTTGCCAGCCTTTCCGGTGATAACAAAACAATGACAGTGCTTGCAGGTAATGATCAGAATGCATTCTTTGCTGATTTTGGCAAGATATCAGGAACAGTTAACTGACCACCGCATAGTTGGTCTAAAGATAAAAGAGCCCGTTGGATAGCTATTTCAAAGACTCATTCACGTTAAGCATCACCGCTCAGGGCGAGCGGATCTAAAATAACCCCATACTATTAATCGTTGCATAAGTATCTGCATGTATTTTATACCCTCACCCCAACCCTCTCCCCGAGGGAGAGGGGGACTATGGTGCAAATACTTATGCAACGATTAATACCGTTCGTCCTGAGCCCTGTCGAAGGGTGAGGATGTTAAATTATAATTCCATTCGACACTTGATACGTCTATTAAGAACGTGAAGCACCAGCAGCGCTCGGGTATTTGGAATAGTTGTTTAGATAATAATTTTCTCGCCGGGTTTAATCGCAAAATGCTTTTCCAGTTCCAGCTCCCGAATTAATTGATCCACAGCCGCTTGACCGTGTTCAGTTTGAATTTCAGCAAGAATCAGCATGGCGCTGTTACGGTTATACCCGCCACCCAGGTCTGTTTGTATGCTCAATAATTCACGGGCGCGATTAATCGTCATGATAGTGCGTTAATTGATGGATAAGTATTTGCATCATAGTCGCCCCTCCCGGAGGGAGAGGCGATGAAATGCATGTAACGATGAATATCTGAACCAGTTGGGCTTTGCGAATGCTCAGCCCAACTCTCAGCTTGATCTAGATATCAAAGTCGTCCAGTTTTTTGGGGACGGCGACATTTTTAAGCATCACATATTTAGGCATGCCGTTTTTATAAGGAGGATAATCCTCACCCTTGATCAACGGTTCCAGATAGGTACGGCAGCGTTTGGTGATGCCAAAGCCGTCTTTGCTGATAAAGTTTGTGGGCATCATCTTTTCAACATTGGCAACGCGTGACAGTGGCGCTTTATCTACAGTCCATTTGTAAGGTGCGTTGGAAACCCGTTTAATCGTCGGCATAATGGCATTTTCGCCCTTGATAGCAAACTGTACCGCAGCCTTGCCCATGGCGTAGGCCTGATCGACATCCGTCTTTGACGCAATATGGCGTGCAGCGCGTTGCAGATAATCGGCCACGGCCCAGTGGTATTTATGGCCCAGTTCTTCCTGGATCATTCCGGCTACAACGGGTGCTGCGCCACCGAGCTGGCTGTGACCAAAGGCATCCTTGAGGCCGGTTTCAGCCAGGAAGCGACCGTCGGGCCAGCACACGCCTTCAGAAACCACGACCGAGCAATAGCCGTATTCCTTGACCTTGGCATCCACCGTAGCAAGGAATTTCTTCTGGTCAAATTTTACTTCCGGGAACAGGATCACAATCGGCAGATCGCACGTGTCATCGGTAGCCAGGCCACCGGCAGCGGCAATCCAGCCAGCGTGACGACCCATGACTTCGAGTACGAAAACCTTGGTCGAGGTTTTGCACATGCTGGCCACGTCAAAGCTGGCTTCACGGGTAGAAACGGCGATGTACTTGGCAACGGAGCCGAAGCCGGGGCAGTTATCGGTAATAGGCAGATCGTTATCCACGGTCTTGGGTACATGAATGGCCTGAATCGGATAGCCCATTTTCTTCGACAACTGGGAAATTTTATGGCAGGTATCAGCGGAATCGCCACCGCCGTTATAGAAGAAATAACCGATATTGTGTGCCTCGAAGACCTCGATCAGACGTTCGTATTCGCGCTGGTTCTCTTCCAGACTTTTCAGTTTGAAGCGGCAGGAGCCGAAAGCGCCGGAAGGGGTGTGACGCAGCGCCTTGATGGCGGCAGCGGATTCCTTGCTGGTATCGATCAGATCTTCGGTTAATGCGCCGATGATGCCGTTACGACCCGCATAAATTTTGCCGATTTTGTTCTTGTTCTTACGCGCAGTTTCAATCAGACCACAGGCACTGGCATTAATAACGGCGGTGACGCCACCTGACTGGGCGTAAAACGCGTTCATGGGTTTCGCTTTCGCTTTTGCCTTCTTTTTTACAGCCATGGAATTTCTCCCTTTCTGGTTAATTTTAAAATTGTTTTAGAAAATATGAGTTAAGTGGGAATACAGTTGGCAATGATTATTACTGATTGCCAGTTTCACCATAGCCACGGATAAATATATAAATTCAGTCCTGAATTCAAGTCATAAGTGCATAACCAGTTAATGTTTTTTTATTAATCCCCGTTAGCTCTTCAAAAACCTCATACGGAGTTTTAAACCCCAGACATT
>VAOX01050249.1_pt1 | contig 15124 bp, 14 predicted proteins | sample 3393891 | NCBI WGS metagenome assembly VAOX01 (sample SAMN08290429, study PRJNA428436) | hydrothermal vent metagenome | isolation source: Deep-sea hydrothermal vent chimney | place: Indian Ocean: Southwest Indian Ridge | depth 2822 m m | reverse complement strand
GCGGGAAAGCCGGAATGACTCAGCCAACTTAGGTGTGATGTCTTGCGCCTCTACACCGATCCAGCCACGAGTCACGCTACCGTTCTGGATGATTTGCCGCATAACATGGCGCGCTAGGCTAACTGGGATGGCGAAGCCAATACCAAGAGAGCCGCCGCTACGGGAATAAATCGCACTGTTGATGCCGACTAAATTGCCATTGGTATCCACCAAGGCACCGCCTGAATTTCCAGGATTGATAGATGCGTCGGTTTGGATAAAATTTTCGAAGGTGCTAATGCCTAAATGGTTGCGCCCTAAGGCGCTGACAATGCCCATGGTGACTGTTTGGCCAACGCCAAATGGGTTGCCAATAGCCAGTACTACGTCACCAACGTGCAGGCGTTTGGAGTGACCAAAGGTGATGGCATGGAGGTTTTTTAGGTGAATTTTCAGTACGGCTAGATCGGTATCGGGATCACTGCCGACAACGCGCGCGCTAGCGTGTCGTCCATCCGCCAAAGAAACCTCAATTTCGTCGGCGGAAGCCACTACGTGGTGGTTGGTGAGAATATAACCATCAGGACTGACAATGACGCCAGACCCTAAACTGTAAACGCGTTCCGGTGGACGATTGCTGAATAAATTACCGAAAAAACGGCGAAAAAACGGATCGTTGAGTAGCGGATTAACTGGCGCGTGGATTTCCTTGCTGGTAAAAACGTAGACGACAGACGGCATGGCTTTCTGCGCTGCTCGACGGTAAGAAACCACCGGGGTTACCGTGGCAGTGGAGGGGCGGCTTTCCCTGACTGTAACTTGATGAGCGCCGCGCCAAGGTAGTAGAGCGGGTTCGAATAGCGCAATAACAAAGAGGACAGCAAGGCTTATAGTGGCAGTCTGCGCGAAAATTAACCAAAGTCTACGCATTATCGGAGTCTTTCATGTGGTTAACTGAATTGGAAAAGTATACCGGACAATTGCTTGCGGTTGATCGCTACCGAGATTATTGTCCCAACGGCTTGCAAGTGGAGGGGCGGTCGCAAGTGCGCAAGCTGGTGACAGGGGTGACGGCTAGTTTGGCGTTATTAGAAGCGGCGTTGGTAGAGGGGGCGGATGCGGTTCTGGTGCATCATGGTTATTTTTGGCGTAATGAGGATAGCAGAATCATTGGTGTCAAACGCAATCGATTGGCATTTTTGTTGCGTCACGAGATTAGCCTGCTGGCCTATCATCTGCCGCTGGATGCCCATCCTTCCCTGGGCAATAATGCACAACTCGCCACCAGGCTTGGGTTGGCTGTCACTGGCTGGTTCGGTGAACAGCATATCGCAACGCATGGGACGTTGTCTCATTCCACGACACTCGACGCATTCGTCGCTCGTATTGGCGTCATGACGCAGCAGCAACCGTTGGTGATCGCGGGTGACTCTCGCGAGGTGCGTCGGGTTGCTTGGTGCAGCGGTGGTGCGCAAGGGTACTTCGAAGCGGCCATTCAACTCGGGGTGGACGTTTTTCTTACCGGAGAGATTTCCGAGGCCAATGTCCACCTTGCTAGGGAGACTGGTGTTGCGTTTATCTCCGCTGGTCATCATGCCACAGAACGTTATGGCGTGCAGGCGCTGGGCGAACACTTGGCTAGGCATTTTGGCTTGGATCACTGCTACATGGAGGTTCCTAATCCTATTTAAGGCCTTTTTGTCGGAATAAATTTGTTGGCACTTTTCGTTATTATAACGGCGATGGGATTTTTATGCCGAGACGAAGGTGCTTGCTCGTTTCTTGTGATGAGACCTAGGTTTTATGGCGGGACTTAAATTAGGGAAAAAAATCGAGTACAATGTCCAAATTTAATTACTGGTAGGGGGTCATTGCTATGAGAGATGGTGGGGTTGGTCGGAGACGGCGGTTTCTAGTTACCGCGATTTCCGTTGTCTGGGAGAGGGGGGCGGCGCCCGCGCCAGCCACTCCCTTTGTCATGGGTATGTTACCTAGTTCTCGTCTCCAGGTCGCGGGCGTGTTGGCCTGGGCCGATGCCGGCAAGCCGATGTCAAGCATAGAAACCACTATGCCTTGGCGCGACGGGCTTGCGTGGATGGTGAGCCGTGCCAAGAAAGTGTTTGTCAGATTCGGCAGCAGCCTGTGTTCTTGCCATGGTTATCTCTACGACTTGGCCGAACGCGCGTGCAGGAACGCGTCAGCGCCGTTGAACTTGGCCATTACCCCTCACAAATACCTGACCGACACCATGTTGTCGATCGGCAAAGATAGCAAGGGAGCCTTACTAACATGAGTACAATGAAAAATGTCATGGGCTGGATTGACGACCGTTTTCCACTTACGGCCACCTGGAAAGCGCATCTAACGGAATATTACGCACCAAAGAATTTCAATTTCTGGTATTTCTTCGGCTCGCTTGCTTTGCTGATGCTGGTCATGCAGATCGTCACCGGCATTTTCCTGGCGATGAACTACAAACCAGATTCTTTGTTGGCGTTCTCTTCGGTAGAGTACATTATGCGCGACGTAAAATGGGGATGGCTGATTCGCTACATGCATTCCGTTGGCGCGTCGATGTTCTTTGTCGTGATTTATTTGCATATGTTTCGGGGTCTTATCTATGGTTCTCACCGCAAACCGCGCGAACTGGTATGGATACTCGGTATGCTGATTTATTTGGCGTTGATGGCCGAAGCTTTCATGGGCTATTTGCTGCCGTGGGGGCAAATGTCTTACTGGGGCGCCCAGGTGATCATCTCCTTGTTCGGTGCGATTCCAGTGATCGGCGGGGATTTGTCTACGTGGATTCGTGGCGATTTCGTGGTGTCTGATGTTACTCTCAATCGTTTCTTCGCCTTCCATGTGGTTCTGGTGCCATTGATTTTGCTAGGGCTGGCGGTGACACACCTGATCGCTTTGCATCAGGTTGGATCTAACAACCCAGATGGCATTGAGATCAAGAAAAACAAAGATCCGAAGACTGGTATTCCTCTGGATGGCATTCCTTTCCATCCGTACTACACGGTGAAAGACATCGTTGGGGTCGTGGTGTTCCTCATGATATTTTTCGCCATTGTCTTCTTTCTCCCAACGATGGGCGGTTACTTTCTTGAAACCAACAATTTCATCGCCGCTAATCCAATGAAGACGCCGCCGCATATTTCGCCGTTGTGGTATTTCACTCCGTTCTACGCGATTTTGCGCTCGGTGCCTGATAAGTTCGGTGGCGTACTGGCCATGGGTGGAGCGATCGTGGTGATGTTCTTCCTGCCTTGGTTGGACCGTGCCAAAGTCAAGTCTATCCGTTATCGTGGTGGACTCTACAAATTAATGCTGGCGCTATTCGTTATTAGTTTCTTCAGCTTGGGTTATCTGGGGATGCAGGAGCCGACGCCAATGCACACGCTGCTGGCACGTATCTTCGGCCTGATCTACTTTGGCTTCTTCTTGTTGATGCCGATTTATACCAAGCTTGATAAAACAAAACCAGAACCAGAAAGGGTGACAGGCTAATGAAAACACGTATGATGAAAAAACTGTTACTGGTGCTGTTGATGGCCCCCTTCTTCATGGCACCAGCTGGTGCCGAGGGTGTGCATCTCGATAAAGCCAATTATGATCTGCACAACAAGGCGTCGCTCCAACGCGGGGCGAGAATATTTACCAATTATTGCCTGAGTTGTCATAGTGCGTCCGCTATGCGTTTTAATGTGCTGAAGCGTATCGGGTTGACCACGAAACAGATCAAGGAAAATCTGATGTTCACAGCGACGAACATTGGTAGCCCGATGCGCGTTGCAATGCGCCCAGCTGACGCTAAAAAGTGGTTTGGGGTGGCGCCTCCAGATTTATCGTTGATTGCTCGTGCTCGCAGCGCTGATTGGTTGTACACGTATCTGCGTACTTTCTATCGCGACCCCAATCAGCCCACCGGTTGGAATAATTTGGTCTTCAACAAGGTGGCTATGCCGGACGTGCTTTACCAATTGCAAGGTATTCAGCAATTGCAAAAGAAGGAAGTTACAGATGCCAGCGGCAACAAGCATGAAGTCGAAAAACTGGTGTTGGTCAAGCCCGGGAAATTAAGTCCTACCGAGTACAACCGAGAGATTGCTGACTTGGTTAACTATCTGGTGTACATGGGCGAGCCAACAAAATTGCTGCGGTTGAGGATGGGCGTGTACGTTTTACTGTTCCTCGCCTTCCTCCTCGTGCTGGCATATGCGCTTAAGAGAGAGTACTGGAGGGATATCCACTAAGTAGGTCGTGGCTCTCCTGTGAGCAATCCCGGTCAGCGAGTAATTCGTTTGACCGGGGTAACTGCTTGAAATAAAAATCAATTTTTAATAAAATTCGCAATTGCCCATCGTTATCTGGTAGTATTCAGTCCAGGTATTGCCTCACAATTTTTGGACTCATCTATTCTTTCCCATGTCTACATCCAGCAGTAAAAAGCCCATGATGACACTCTACTCTGGCACCACGTGCCCTTATAGCCAGCGTTGTCGTATCGTGTTGCACGAAAAAGGGATGGATTTCCATATCATCGATACTGACTTAGACAACATGCCAGAAGATCTGGCCGTGATTTCTACTTACGGTAACGTACCGGTATTGATTGAACGTGATTTAGTGTTGCACGAATCCAATATTATTAACGAATATATCGACGAGCGTTTTCCTCATCCGCAATTGATGCCGCCAGATCCAGTTATGCGTGCACGAGCGCGCTTATTTCTGCACCGTTTCGAGCACGAACTATTCAGTCAAGTGGCGGCGCTGGAAGGTGGTACGCAAAAACATATGGAAAAAGCTCGTGCCCAGGTGAGGGATAACTTGGCCCAATTGGTGCCGATTGTTAGTCGCCACCACTATTTGCTGGGCGATGAGTTTTCCATGCTCGATGTGGCGCTAGCCCCCTTGTTGTGGCGCTTGGAACACTATGGGATTCAACTGCCGGAGCAAGCAGCGCCGGTGCTTAAATATGCAGAGCGCTTGTTCAGTCGTCCCGCTTTCGTCGAGGCACTCACGGCGTCCGAAAAAGTTATGCGCAAGTGAGCATCCCCTCCACCAAGCCGTATTTGATTCGTGCTATTTACCAGTGGTGTGGTGATCATGGGTTTACCCCCTATCTCGCAGTGCAGGTGGACGGCTCGACCCAGGTACCGATGGAACACGTTCGAGACGGACAGATCGTGTTAAACGTTGGTGCATCGGCGACACCAAACTTGATGATTGGTGTCGACCTGGTCGAGTTTACGGCACGTTTCAACGGCGTGTCGCAGCAAGTTCGAGTACCGATGGGCGCGGTGGTTGGCGTTTATAGTCGTGAAAATGGCGAAGGGTTGTTTTTCGCGGCGGAAAACTTACCATCTGAAACCGTCGATGACGAAAAATCAGGCAACGCAGATGATCCTAAAACGCCGCCGCGTGGCAAACCAAAGTTGACGGTTATCAAGTAGCTTCCCGTTGTTTGTCGGCGGCGTGGGAAACCCCTATAATTCGCCCCAAGCCGGCATAGCTCAGTTGGTAGAGCAGCTGATTTGTAATCAGAAGGTCGTGGGTTCGATTCCTATTGCCGGCACCAAAAGTTTTTATGGAACCGCCAAAATTGCGTGATGAAATATTGTTGTCGGGAGGTGTTATGCGCCTGGCAACTATAGTTTTGTAATGTTCGCACGCCTAACGAATGTTTACGCCGATAATTCGAGACCACCGACGAAAATAGTCTTCTCTTGCTGTATTCAGTTAGCGCATTTTATGCGGTAACACGACTATCGTCTGAGGTGCGGTGTCGTTTGCATCATGCGATGGTCATGATTCAGTACGGTGGGCCAATGGGGATTGAACGCATGGCTATGAAACATATGGAATGGCCAATGATTTAGCGCTTTAATCTTGATTTAAGCTGAGCTTGCAACACTAACTTGCTGATGTTACTGTTAGTTGCAATAGATATTGCTAGAGGGAACCATGCGGCAGTGGCGTATGCTCAAACGGTTTTGTGCTTTTAGTCTTCTTATGTTGCTGCCGTTATCTGCCTATGCTGTCAGCATGGGTCGGATCACAGTTCAGTCAGCGTTAGGCGCACCTTTTCGCGCGGAGATTCCGCTGAAGGATCTGGCCGGTATCGACACGGCTACTCTTTCCGCAAAGATGGCCGGAGCGGCTGCCTTCAAGCAAGCAGGCATTCCTTATGTGGCGGTGTTGTATGCGATCCACTTCAAGACCGATATCCGTCCAGGCGCAACATCGCGGATTGTTTTAACTTCACCTCTACCGATCAGCAATCCTTTCCTGAATTTGCTCGTTGAACTGCAATGGCCATCAGGCAGGTTGCTTCGCGAGTATACGGTGCTGCTTGACCCACCAGGTTATGGGGGCAAGCGTGAAGCAATCGCCCCCATTGCGTTACCATTGACGTCGGTGCTGGTCACCAAGCGAGCACAAGCGCTGGTAAAGCTGCGTGCAGTGACAACTCCCCGTCATTATGGCCCGGTGAAGCGGGGTGATACCCTGTTTTCTATCGCGAACCGGTTGAAACCAGCCGATGTAACTTCACAACAGATGCTGGTGGCACTTTACCAACGGAACCCGTCCGCTTTCATGGGGTACAACATGAACCGGTTGATGGCGGGAAGAGTGCTGACGGTTCCTCGTGCTGGTGAGGTAGCGGCCATCCACCGTCAGAACGCCGTGCGTGAAATTAGACGTCAGGCGGCAAACTGGCGTGCCTATCGTAGGCGACTGGCGGTGGCGGCGACTGCTATGGCAGCGCGCAAAGCGGCCAGGCAAACAGCAGTTGGTAAAATTACATCAGTTGTTAATCACAGAGCGGAGAAGCAAAAACCCGCCAGTGATGTTCTCAAGTTGTCCCGTGGTGTCGTGGCGGGATCAACTGGTGCGGCTGGCCTAGGTAGTGAGCAGTCGCTACAGCAAAAAATTCAGTCGTTGCAAGAGGATGCTATTGCCAGAGAGAAAACAATCCAGGACGCGAACGTCCGGATCGCCGCATTGGAAAAAACAATTAAGGATATGCGCCGCCTGTTGACGCTGAAAGGGGAAGTCTTGCCGGCGCAACCAGTGAAGAAGGTTGTACCCAAGTCTAAAATTATACCGAAACCTGTGCTTAAGCCGCGTGCGATGCCTTCGCTGCTTAAGCAAATCATGGATAATCCAGTTTATCGTAGTGGTGGTGCAGCAGGGGTCGTGTTGCTTCTGGCATTGGCGCTGTGGGGTATCGGCAGGACGCGTCGTAGACGCACGAAAAAATTTGTACGTAATGCCGGGGCGAAGAGTGATTCGCCCGTGAGTACGACTATCAATAAAGCAGCTGGTGGATCAGTTAACGCTGATACGTCTTTCCTGACCGACTTTAGCCAGACGGGGCTAGGCACCATTGATACGAACGAGGTGGACCCGGTTGCCGAGGCTGACGTATATATCGCCTATGGCCGCGATGGTCAGGCAGAGGAAATATTGAAAGAAGCCATGGGGAAAGACCCTCATCGCTACGATGTTCATCTCAAGCTCTTGGAAATTTATGCCGCCAGAAAGGATTTGGCCACATTCAACGCGCTAGCCGTGGAATTACATGCCGCACTCGGCGGCCAGCAAGGCCCGCTATGGGATAAAGCGGTGCAAATGGGGCGCATACTCGACCCGAAAAATCCGCTGTACCAGCAAGAAGCTGATTTAGCCAACACGGTGATTCTTCCTGCCGAGGAGGTGGCCGAAACACCAACGACGCAATTGAAGGATGATGTCAATACGAATACGTTGGTCACGGAGGCCGACTCTGCTCTCGATTCCGCCCCGAGTGAAGCCGAGTTGTCTCTTCTTGAGGACGCGTCATCACCAGCGGTAGATGCGTCCATCGATAGTGCTGGTATGGACGATATTCTGGAGACGGACGGATTGGCAGAAATATCGGCAGCGGACGTTGTGGATTTGAACGTGCCACTGGACATCGATTTAGGTGAAACACCGGTTACGGTAGATGTGGTGGCACAAGAATCTAAGAATTCTTCCACCGATATTGACGAAATTATCAATCCAGTCACGCCAGCAGGGATTCCGCTTGCCGAGGAAGCGATTCTGGACGGTGATGTGCCCGAGGGAGTGGCTGCTACTGACTCTTCCGTCGCAGACGAAACGCATACCGAAACAATGGCTCCAGAGGAAATCTCGCCTGCTGAGGATGCGACGTTGGCCAGTGATGTGGCCGAACTGCAAAATGATATGGCTGCGGACATGCCCGCCGTAGGTGAAGATGGCGCTGAAATGGCTACGCTTGAGGATGTATCAGATGAGGTTTACCCTGAGGCCGAGATGCCGGAATTGGTTGAGGCGGTAACGTCATCGCCTTTGTCCGGTGAGGCTGTGGAAGATGTTAAGGCCGCATCGCCTTCTGCTGGTGAGGAAACCGACCAAGCTGAGGCACAAGTATCGCCACTGGATTTGGATTTTAGCCTGGATGAGGCTGAGGAGACGGCATCTGAGCCGCCGTCATCACCACTAGATTTGGCTGGGATCGATCTGGACTTGGAGGCGTTGCCAACAGCTGCCGAGTCGGTGGTGGAAGATATCGCGGAAAGTGATGCTCCTCGTTGGCAAGAATCAGCAACCAAGCTTGATCTGGCGCACGCTTATATGGAAATGGGTGATAGTGAGGGCGCGCGGGAAATTCTCGATGAAGTAGTTGCCGAGGGTAACGTTAAACAGCGTCAGGACGCTAAGGATCTGCTAGCGCAGTTGTCGTGAACTGTCGTGCTTTTCTGACGAAGGTACGATTGCCGGTAGAGCTACATCCAGCTACAAAAATTTTATTATGGTTAAGTTTGGTGCTGGCGATTCCCCACTTTCGACCGGAGGCGTTGCTGGTGCTGACTGGTGTCCTATTGCCGGCACTTCAAACGGCTCCTCGCTTTATTAAGCTGCTAAGACGAACGCGTTGGCTATTATTGTCGCTATTTCTTGTATACGCACTGACTACGCCGGGTCACGCAGTTTTGCCGGCGTTTACACTTCTTAGCCCAACTCGTGAAGGGCTGATTTCCGGAGGGCTGCAATCATGGCGATTAATCTTGATTCTGGCTTCCTTAGCAATATTGTTTGCCGTTTGCGCCAAAGATTGTTTGCTGACTGGTTTGTTGGTTTTGTTGACACCCTTGCGATGGCTCGGTTTTCCCGCTAGCCGTTTTGCTGCACGCATTTGGTTGACGCTCGATTACGCAGAAAATGCGCCGCCGTTACGGTTTGCCGAATGGCGGCGTGTCGTGTGGGGGCATGATACGCTGTCGCCGTGGGCCGACGGACCAGAGGTTATTACGCTGAATATTCCTCGTGCTGCCTGGCGCGATATGGTGGCGCTGGTTGTCGTGATGGCGTTGTTGGTGGGAATGATGTGGTTGTGAGAATAGCTCTGGGTTTAGAGTACGATGGTCGCCATTTTTGTGGTTGGCAGAGCCAATCTACTGGTTGCGGGGTGCAAGACGCTTTGGAGCTGGCGCTTGGGAAGATCGCCGCCACGCCGGTGCGGGTGGTTACCGCAGGGCGTACCGACGCTGGTGTTCACGCGGTGGCCCAGGTGGTACACTTCGACGCATCGGTTGCTCGCCCGGATTCTGCTTGGGTACGTGGTGTTAATGCGTGGTTACCACCGGGTATTGCTGTGCTTTGGGCGAAGCCTGTCGCGTCCGATTTTCATGCGCGCTTCAGTGCATTGAGCCGCAGCTATCATTACTGGTTACTTAATCATCCGGTGCGTCCTGCGTTGCTTCACGGCAAGGTTGGGTGGTTTCATCAGCCACTGGCGGTGGCGCGAATGAACGAGGCTGCCGCGTTGCTGTTGGGCAGACACGATTTTAGCGCTTTTCGGGCAGCTGAATGTCAAGCGAAGTCACCTGTGCGTGATTTGCGGCAATTAGCAATTACACGTCACGGAGATTCAATCGTTTTTGCGTTGACTGCGAACGCTTTTCTCCATCACATGGTGCGTAATCTCGTGGGATGTTTGATTTATGTTGGTAAGGGAAGATATCCGCCTGAGTGGATTCGCACATTGCTGGATGGGCGCGATCGGACGCGAGCGGCACCGACCTTTGCCAGCGATGGTCTTTATCTATCAGCGGTCCACTACGATTCGTGCTGGAACTTGCCTGTCAGCGGACGTTCGCTTCCTTGTTGGCCGGACGATAACCGATGACTGTCCGCGTTAAAGTTTGTGGTATTACGCGTATTGAGGATATGGCAACTTGCGCATACGCTGGTGCCGACGCGATCGGCCTGGTTTTTTATCCATCAAGTTCGCGTTATGTGGCGATCGATCGTGCGCAGACGATTGTCAGTAATCTTCCCCCTTTCGTGACGCGTGTCGGCTTATTCGTTAATCCCACCGTAGACGTAGTGGAAACGGTGCTGGCGGCGCTTCATCTCGATTTATTACAATTTCACGGTGATGAGCCAGCAGAATTTTGCGACCGCTTTGGTATTCCTTATCTCAAGGCGGTGCGGGTTCAACCGGGGTTGGATTTGGTACAATACGCTGCGCGCTATCGTCGAGCGCAAGGATTGCTACTTGACGCCTTTGTCGCGGGTGCGCCTGGCGGCACTGGCCAGACTTTCGATTGGGCATTGATTCCACCGGAGTTGCCATTGCCCGTGGTGCTGTCCGGCGGGCTAACGCCAGATAATGTTAGTAAGGCGATTGAGACGGTAAAACCGTGGGCGGTGGATGTAAGCAGCGGTGTCGAGATGGCGAAAGGAATTAAGGATGCGGCAAAGATTGCTGCATTTATGCAAGGAGTGTGTCATGCAAGGCTATGATTTACCGGATGAACGAGGTCATTTCGGTGTGTACGGCGGCATGTTCGTTGCCGAGACATTGATGAGTGCGCTGACAGCGTTGTCGGCGGCCTATACACACTACCGCGACGATCCGGATTTTCAGGCGGAATTCGCTCACGAACTCAAACATTATGTCGGACGCCCCAGCCCAATCTATTATGCCCAGCGATGGTCGCAACATCTTGATGGTGCGCAGATTTATCTTAAGCGTGAAGACCTAAATCATACCGGTGCCCACAAGATCAATAATACGATTGGTCAGGTGTTGCTTGCCAGACGTATGGGTAAGCGGCGGGTTATCGCCGAAACCGGCGCCGGTCAGCATGGCGTGGCGACGGCGACGGTGGCGGCGCGCTACGGGTTGGCGTGCGTGGTCTACATGGGGGCTGAAGATGTTAAGCGGCAGGCCGCCAACGTTTACCGGATGAAATTGCTCGGTGCGACAGTGGTGCCGGTGGACAGCGGGTCGAAAACGCTCAAGGATGCGATGAACGAAGCAATGCGCGACTGGGTGACACGGATCGAGGATACCTTTTACATTATTGGCACTGCCGCAGGCCCCCACCCTTATCCTGAACTGGTACGCGATTTTCAGACTGTCATCGGCCGCGAGGCGCGCGAGCAGATGCCGGATATCGCTGGGCGCCAGCCGGACGCGGTTATTGCGTGTGTCGGCGGCGGCTCTAATGCTATCGGTTTATTTCATCCCTATATTGCCGATACTGCCGTGCGGTTGATCGGGGTCGAGGCTGCCGGTCTCGGCCTAACGAGCGGCAAACATGCCGCACCATTGTCGGCGGGACGACCGGGTGTGTTGCATGGTTCTCGCAGTTACCTGATGTATGACGACAACGGGCAGATTATCGAAACCCATTCCATTTCCGCCGGCCTCGACTATCCTGGCGTGGGGCCAGAGCACTCCTGGCTGAAGGACAATGGCCGCGCTGAATATGTTGCGGTAACCGATGCCGAGGCTTTGCAGGCATTTCACGACTTATGCCGTTTCGAGGGAATTATTCCCGCCTTGGAGTCTAGCCATGCGCTAGCTTATGCCGCCAAACTTGGGCCGACGCTGCCTCGTGATCAGATTTTATTAGTCAATTTGTCAGGTCGTGGCGACAAAGACATGACGATCGTCGCCGAATTGTCAGGGATTAAGTTCTGATATGTCACGCATCGAAACCACATTTAATCAATTACGCGCACAGTGCCGGAAGGGCCTGATTCCGTTCATTACCGCTGGCGATCCTACACCGGCACTGACCGTGCCGTTGATGCGTAGGCTGGTGAGCGCTGGCGCCGACATATTGGAGCTTGGCGTCCCGTTTTCTGATCCAATGGCGGACGGACCAGCCATCCAGCATGCTAGCGAGCGAGCCTTGAAGCACAATGTTGGTTTGGTGGACGTGTTGGCGATGGTCGCCGAATTCCGGCGTAAAAATACAGTAACGCCGGTAGTGTTGATGGGGTACGCCAACCCGATAGAAGCGATGGGATACGCAACTTTTGCGCGCCGGGCTGCTGAAGCCGGTGTCGATGGTCTACTTACTGTAGATTATCCTCCCGAGGAATGTGAAGCATTGACGCAAGTGCTGGCGCACCATGGGATCGATCCCATTTTTTTACTGTCGCCGACGACGCCGGTATCACGTATTCAGAAAATAGCGGCGCTAGCGCGCGGTTTTGTCTACTATGTTGCACTGAAGGGTGTGACCGGTGCGGCACATCTTGATGTGACGGCGGTGTCGGAAAAAATTCCGCAAATTCGTGCGCATTGCGTATTGCCGGTGAGCGTTGGGTTCGGTATTCGCGATGCAGAAGCTGCCAGGCGGTTGGCTACGGTAGCAGATGCCGTGGTGATCGGCAGCCGGATTGTACAGGAGATCGAAAAATCGCGGCGCAAGGACTTGCTGAGTAACGTGGGTAAGCTGGTCGCCGATATTCGTCAGGCGATGGATGGGCAATAAGCAGGACGTGGCTTAAATAGACAGGGGAAGTGAATGAGCTGGTTTCAAAAATTGTTGCCGCCCAAAATCCAGCGTAAGACGGCGGGAGGGAAAAAAGTCGTGCCGGAGGGGTTGTGGTCGAAGTGCCCGGCGTGTGAGGCAGTGTTGTATCGTACCGATCTAGAAAAGAATCTGGAAGTCTGCCCTAAATGTGACCATCATCATCGGTTAGGTGCGCGGGAGCGGTTGGATCTTTTGCTGGACCCGGAAGCTCGGGATGATATCGGTGTCGAGGTGCGACCGACGGATTTCCTAAAGTTTAAAGACAGCAAGCGTTACGGCGAGCGGTTGCTTGAGGCGCAGACAAATACCGACGAAACCGATGCACTAGTTGTGCAGCGCGGTACTATCAAAGGCGTTCCACTGGTCGCGGCGGCGTTCGAATTCAAGTTTATGGGCGGTTCTATGGGGTCAGTTGTCGGGGAGCGTTTTGTGCGTGGTGTTCAAGTATGCATCGATCATCACGTGCCATTCGTTTGTTTTTCCGCCAGCGGCGGCGCGCGGATGCAAGAAGGGCTGGTCTCACTGATGCAGATGGCCAAAACCAGTGCTGCGTTGACTACCCTGGCAGCTGTCAAGTTACCATTTATTTCGGTACTTACCGACCCAACGATGGGCGGTGTTTCTGCCAGTTTTGCCATGCTCGGTGATGTTATTATCGCCGAGCCAAAGGCTCTGATAGGTTTTGCCGGGCCGCGTGTGATTGAGCAGACGGTGCGGGAAACCTTACCAGACGGCTTTCAGCGGGCAGAATTTCTGCTGGCACATGGTGCTGTAGATATGATTGTCGATCGCCGTGCGTTACGCGATCGGTTAGCGAATCTCATGACACTCTTCCTGCATTTGCCGGCGCCTGTCTAGGCGCTGACAGTTACTTTAGTTTACCTACGCATTGAAACCGACTGCGCAGATTGCTGTGACGCCATTGCCGTCCACCGTCGATGCTTGGCTGACTTATCTGGAGACGCTCCACCCTCAGAATATCGCTCTTGGTCTGGAGCGGGTTGCCTTGGTTAGTTCTCGATTAGGTGGTGCCCCGGTATTTCCATCGATTACTGTGGCTGGCACCAATGGCAAGGGTTCCACGTGCGCGATGCTGGCGGCGATACTTACCGCCGCTGGCTATCGCGTGGGACTTTACACTTCGCCGCATATGCTGCGCTACCATGAACGGATCCGGGTGGCTGGCCGAGAAGTAGACGATGATGCGCTGTGCCGTGCTTTTGCCGCCGTGGAGCAAGCGCGGGTCAGGACACCGCTTACTTATTTTGAATTCAGTACATTGGCAGCTTTGTGGCATTTTGTTCACGCCGAGGTTGATGTTGCTGTGCTGGAAGTCGGGCTAGGTGGGCGGCTCGATGCGGTAAATATTGTCGCTGCCGATGGGTCTGTGGTCACCAATATTGACCTGGATCACCAGGAATATCTAGGTAATGATCGCGAAACAATCGGCGCTGAAAAAGCCGGAATTTACCGTAGTGGGCGCCCGGCGGTGTGTGCTGATCCGGATCCACCTCGTAGTGTGCGTGCATATGCGCGCGCGGTGGGGGCAGACTGGATACAATTAGGCCGAGACTATTCCTATCGGCCAGCATCTGGCGGCTGGTGTTATACGGGACGGCGCTGGCGATTGACGGGGTTGCCACTACCAGCGTTGCATGGTGCATTCCAATTGGGCAATGCAGCCGTCGCGCTGGCAGTATTGGAAGGGTTGTCGGCGCGCCTGCCAGTGACGCTTGCCGCGATTCATCTGGGTTTGGCCGCAGCCAGCTTGTCCGGCCGTTTTCAGTATCTGGCAGAAGAACCGATGATGATCCTCGATGTTGCCCACAATCCTCATGCCGCTCGTGCTTTCGCGCAGAATTTGCTGGCGAATCCAGTGACTGGTCGGACTTATGCCGTTTTTTCAATGTTGCAGGATAAAGACATTGCGGGAACGGTGGCAGTGCTTGCTCCGTTGATCGATTGTTGGCGGGTGGCGAAGATCGCACATTCTCGTGGTGCGACAGCGGAGACTTTAGCGCTGGCACTGCGACAGGCGGGGATTCATGGTGAAATTCACCAGGATGGATCCATAGCGGACGCGTGGTGCGCCACCTGTGAGGCCGCGAATGAAAATGATAGAATACTTGCCTTCGGTTCCTTCTATACGGTTGCCGCCGTGTTGCGGCAGTGGCGAGGGTCTGAGTTAGGCGGAAAGTGACAGCATGGCGCGAGCAATCAGTGACGAGGAAATTAAACTCAGAGGTAAGGCGAGACGCCGGTTAATCGGTGCTATTGCGTTAGTGGTG
>VAOX01006606.1_pt1 | contig 15132 bp, 12 predicted proteins | sample 3393891 | NCBI WGS metagenome assembly VAOX01 (sample SAMN08290429, study PRJNA428436) | hydrothermal vent metagenome | isolation source: Deep-sea hydrothermal vent chimney | place: Indian Ocean: Southwest Indian Ridge | depth 2822 m m | reverse complement strand
TCGTCATTGCCTGTTGCTAATCCGAGTGCAAGTAATGATATTAGTTTTGTCTGTGTTATTAATTCGCCGTACGAAGTACATCGGTTTGAGTTAAAGTGTAATGAAGCAGCGTATTTAGAGGTAACTGTGGCAGATTGTTGTATTAAGGGGGATGTGTGGCAAGCTAAAACGAAAGTCTGGGATAAAAAACCAAATATTTCTATCGCCGTAACGCCAGATAATGTTAATGAAAAAAGTTCGAGCTCTCGGGTGTATAATTATGGCGGTTCAAAAAATAATGAGGAACAGTTAACCGCACTAATTGAATGTAGTTATAAAAGTGGTACTAATGTCTTTCCAGCCGCGGCTTTATTCACAACAATAAGTGATGGTTACTGTGTTATGAAAGATCTTGGCACTCAAATAAAAATGTAATAATTTTGCCAAGCTGTATATCAACATATATTATACTATTATAATAAATAGAGTAATTTCGCTAAACTAATATTCATATTAATCAAGTTTTATAAATTTTCATTCTCAATATGTGATTAAAGTCACGTTATTATTAACCGATGATACAGTGTAGACGTTGGCTTTGCTGCTCTTCAAAATACCATTGAGGTAAAGGGTTTATGGACTCAGAAAAAATAAAAATATTATTGGTTGAAGATAATCCGGGAGATGCTCGACTTGTAAAAGAAATGTTATCGGATTCCATTTATTGTTCCTTCGATTTTAACCATGCTGAAAATATTAGTTCGACAATTAATTTTCTCAATAATAAAGATTTCGATGTATTATTGCTTGATTTATCTTTACCGGATTCCATTGAACTTAACGGGATGAAAAGCATTGTAAACTTGTATCCGGACCTACCCATTGTAGTTTTTACCGGAATTGATGATGAAAAAATGGCATTTGATGCAGTACAAAATGGTGCGCAAGACTACTTAGTGAAAGGGCAGGGTGGCACGACTATGTTAACCCGTTCGCTTCGATATGCCATTGAACGAAAGCGTACAGAACAAAAATTATTATACATGTCACAGTATGATGCTTTGACAAGATTACCTAATAGAGTTTTGTTTTTTGATCGCTTAAATCAAGCGATAAAGTTCACTAGTCGTACCATGAAAAAAGGTGCGTTAATGATTTTAGATTTGGATTATTTTAAAGATGTTAATGATACTCTTGGTCATTTGGCTGGTGACCAATTGTTAATAGAATTAGCAATGCGGTTGAAGAGTTGTATTCGAGATGTGGATACAGTATCGCGACTTGGTGGTGATGAATTTACTATTATTCTAAATGAAGTCAATAATAGAAATGATGCAAAAATAGTTGCTAAAAAAATTAAAGCTGCAATTAAAAAACCAATACATATAGCAGAACAAGAAATAATAATTTCTACCAGTATTGGTATAATCCTCTTTCATCATGAGGATAAGCTATCTGCTGAGACCATTATTAAACATGCTGACATGGCAATGTATGCGGCGAAAGAAAAATGTCGTGGTAGTTATGCTTTTTATGAAAAAAAAATGGATAATCGTGTTACCCAACGCACCAATATGATAAGTGATCTTCGTTTTGGTTTAGAGCGAAATGAGTTTGAACTTTTTTATCAACCTCAAATAAACCTGAGTACTGGTCTATTGATTGGCGTTGAGGCATTAATTCGTTGGCAACATCCCAAACACGGTTTAATGCCACCTTCCAGCTTTGTACCGTTATTAGAAGAAACTGGCTTAATTGTACCGGTGGGGGATTGGGTATTGACCGAAGCATGCAAACAAAATCATTTGTGGCAGACTGAAAACGCTATCGAAATTAGAGTGGCGGTTAATCTATCGACACGACAATTTCATCAGAAAAAACTGGTTAATAGAATAAAACAAATTTTAAATGACAGTGATTTATCGCCAAAATATCTACAAATTGAAGTGACAGAAAGCACGCTAATGACCAATTGTAATGAAAATATCATGATTTTATCATTATTACGCGATCAAGGTATCCACTTATCCATTGATGATTTCGGAACTGGTTTTTCGTCATTGAGTTATTTACGATTATTTCCATTTCAGACCTTAAAAATAGATCGTTCATTTGTAAAAGAAATTGCAACACAGAGTAATGTTGAAAAAATAATGACAGCCGTATTTACCTTGGCGCACAGTTTAGACATGAAGGTTGTTGCTGAAGGAGTTGAGTCAGAATCACAACTGCCATTTTTAATGGAAAATGGTTGTGATGAAGTGCAAGGGTATTTTTTTGGAAAGCCAATGTCAGCTGTAGATTGTACTAATTGGATTGTTAAAAATAAAGATTACCGCTATATAACGGCTAAGACACAATCGGCTTTAGGTTTTTCTAAAACGAATCAACATTGTTGATTTAACTCGATAAAGTTTTAAGTATTTGTTGGATATTTGACAATAGTGAGCCAAAAATCACCTATAGACTGTACTACTGTTAAAAATTGATCAAAATCTACCGGCTTAGTAATAAAGCAATTAGCATTGTTTTTGTAACTTTCGAGAATATCGCTATCGGCATTGGAGGTGGTGAGAATGACTACTGGAATGGTCGAAATAGAATCATCAGCTTTAACTTCATTAAGAAACTCCAAGCCTCCCATGCGGGGCATGTTTAAATCCAGCAAAATTAAATCGGGACGATTTGCTGTTTCATATTTCCCCTGTTTGCGTAAAAACGCGATTGCATCTAATCCATCTTTACAGACGGATAATTCATTTCGTAATTTGGCTTCTTTGAGTCCCTCTTGGGTGAGTCTAATATCACCTTCACTGTCTTCCACCAGTAATATTTGAATTGCTCTGCCACCGTCTTGCATTGTTACTCCAATTAGTTTTAATTTTTATGCCGTAATAATGTTCAAGTATAGAACATTAATGTTGGATTTCTAGGCTGATTAATTCATGATACTATTTTACGAAGTTAAAAGTATATTTTTTTTGTGGTTGAACCATAGTAGGATAATTAATTTAGGTGGTATAAAATTTCTCATTATAGTGCTGTTTTAATGCTTTCTTTCATGTAATGGAAAGTCTACAAAAAAAATAGTTTCAATATCTGGTTTCGATATAAAATTTATTGTACCGCCCATATTTTCCACCAGTGATTTACTGATGCTTAAGCCAAGACCTGTTCCACCTGGTGCACGGGTGTCGGTTGAATCGGCTTGTGCAAATTTTTGGAATATCCTACTTCGAAATTCATCAGGAACACCCGAACCATTATCGTGTATCGCGATGCGGAGCTTGTCTTTAGTGACGCTGACATTAATTTTTATTATACCGTTTTCGTGAGAAAATTTTGCTGCGTTTGAAATTAAATTTGCCAATACTTGTAGCATTCTAGTTCGGTCAACGTCTAAATACCTGCCTTTTTGTGTTTCATGTAATTGAATTTCAGCCTTATTTTTATCGACATACGCCTGATTGTCAGTGATTGCTTGTTCAACTAAGGTCTTTACTTCAATCCGTTCTTTATTAAAACTTAAGTTATTGGATTCAATTTTATTCATATCCAGTATATCATTAATAATTAATAATAATCGTTCACTATTATTGATTGCGACTGTTAACATATCATTAACCTTATCTGGAATGGCCCCCATGATCCCGCCGGCTATCAGTTGTAAGGAACCCATAATGGCGGTAAGCGGTGTTCGTAATTCATGGCTTACTGTTGACACAAATTCGTTTTTTAGTTGCTCAGTTCGACGTCGTTCGGTAATGTCGCGTAGCACAATACTCGAAAAAACACCTTCTTGAATTCGCCATGAAGAAAACGATACTTCGATAGGGAAAATGTCACCATTACTACGACAACCTTCAAATTCGATAAGGTTAGTTTGACGTTTTTCGTCTTGTTTTTTAAGGCATAACTCAAGTTCAAGATTAAATTTATTTTTTGATTTTCCAGAAAGAATTGACTCACAGCTAAAACCTAACATGTCACTGCTGTGATATTTAAATATTTCACATGCGGCTCTATTCCAGGTTTGGATAAGGCCGTCAGAATTGGTGGTTATGATAGCATCATTAGACGATTCCATTACGGCATGATGGCTTTCCTGAGCCTTTTGTAATTGTAAATGCATCTCAGCACGTTGCATGGCATTAATTATTATTCGTTCTAATACGGTAGCATCGGCATCGCCTTTGACTAAGAAGTCTTGGGCTCCAGCTGCGATAACATTAACTGCGAGAAGGCCATCGTAGATTCCTGTCATCACCACTATTGCAGTGTAGGGAGCAGTTTCAATTAGTTTTGAAATTGTAGCAACTCCAGATGAGTCCGGTAAACTAAGGTCTAATAGTACGATATTAAAAAAAGTGTCTTTTATGGCTGTTATGGCATCCGCTAAATAACTGACATGTTTGACTTCAAAAATATGTTCTTCAGCATTTTTTAGATATAAGTTGATTAAACGCGCATCTCCCGGATTATCTTCTACGACGAGAACCGAAATTTTTTCTGATTCAGTCATTGTTTTGGTCGGGCGTTGTAATATTGTTTTTTTCAATTGTTCTTAATGTGAAATGAAAAGTTGTACCCTCACCAAAAGTTGAGTCAAGCCAAATTGTACCACCATGTTGTTCTACAATTTTTTTGCACAATGCGAGACCAATGCCAGTCCCTTCATAGGCTTCGCGGTGGTGCAAGCGTTGAAAAATGACAAAAATACGTTCACGAAATTCTTCTTCTATGCCAATTCCGTTATCTGTTACTGATATTACCCACATATCGGATTCTTGTTTTGCACTAATATGAATAGCCGGTGACTCTTGACTTCTAAATTTCATGGCATTGGCAATTAGGTTTTGCAGCAGTTGACCGAGTTGACTGGTATCGCCCATCACGCTAGGTAACTCATCGTGAGTGATAATAGTGCCAGTGTCGGCAATGGACATTTCTAAATTCGCAACAGCCCAATCGTAAGCATCCACTAGAGGCATGGGTTTTAATTCTCTTTTCCTATTATCAACTCTAGAATATTTTAATAGGTCGTTAATCAATTGCTGCATTCGGTTCGCGCCTTCAACAGCAAAATTAATGAACTCATCCGCATCGTCATCAAGTTTGCCTTTATATCGACGCGAGAGTAACTGGGTATAACTGGCTACCATGCGTAATGGTTCCTGTAAGTCGTGAGAGGCAACATAGGCAAATTCACGTAATTCTTTATTTGAACGTTGTAGTTCAGTTGCTTGTTTTGTTAACTCCTGTTCAGCATTACGACGAGTCGTTATTTCAGCTTTTAAATTTTTATTGATATCTTCAATTTTCTCTTTTCGGTATTGTAATTTTTCTTTTGAGTTGGAAATTTCATTGGTTAATTTTTCTTGTTCTCGATAGGTACGGGCATAATCTAACGATAAACCGAGTAAAGGTACTACATAAGCTAGTATTTTTAAGAAGTGAGCAATATTAAAGTCGTTATCAAATAATGCTGACGAGCCAAACGCCATGTGCAATTCCACTACAACTTCGGGGATTGCACTTATAATTAGTGCATGTGTAAATAAATTAGGTATTTTATGAAAAAATTTAGGATACAAATACACTCCAGCAAATAAAAATAGTACTAGAGGAATGACATCATACGGACGGGTAATAAAAGAGTCCGGATATTGGGTTTGAGGCAATGTGGCACTATTGGCACAATAACTTATAATGCTATAGGCAATGATACCAAAAATTAGACTCACGACAATAATAAATCGAGTGCCAAGATGTTTGTAGCTTAGATCTTTTACTAAAAACATACTAACACCAATAATCATGATCAAGGCATTAAACATTCGACTGATTGCCCATGTAAAAGGAATTAAGTCATTATTTTCTGCAACGGCTTCAATTAAACGAGCTGCTGCTAAGGTATGAAAAGCATCCATACAACCCGCACTAAATAGTGCTATAGCTATAATGGGGGTGGTAATATCGCGAGTAATTGAATAGTGACTAAAGGCCAATACTACGGTAAATAAGGCGGCACAGAACGCAGTCCATTCTAAAAGTGCGTGAGTAAATGCACCCGTCAGATGATTAAACATTGCATCGATCAGCTCGCTCTTGGCCATTTGTGTAGCCACACTTGGATCAAACGGTGTATTAGTACTGGCAAAGCTAAAACCTAAAAGGCTTAGTATAAATGGCATGACACACAAAAAAATAACGCCTATAACAACAGTTCTAGGTAATTGAGTGGATTTTTTACTGAATAAAATATTAGTTGAAATAAACGAATCTGCTGCAGCGGACATTATCGAATTTCTCCAGTAAAAGTGATTGTTGAGCTCACATTATTGCTAATACTAATTAATGCTTAGCTTATTTATTAAATCTGTATAGCGTTAATCGGCCTGTCTATATTGATTCTTTAATTGGTTTTGCAATCATTTTAGGCGTTAATTTAACGGGTTATTTAGAGTTTACTGTAGCTGCAAATTCGCTTATTTTATGAGTGTATTAGGAGTTACTTTAAAATTATTGTTATTGAATAAACTGAAATCGGCGATATCGGTCGGGTGTTTTAGAATTTTTTATTGAAATACATTATCAAGACAAATTTTTTCATCTTTTGCGGTATACATCGCTTTATCGGCTAATTCAATCATATTTCTGTCATCGATATCAACGTCAAATTGATTGCTCGCTAATAGGGTTGTTGGGTATATTGGTAATTTTTATCAGGTTTTCTTGAATTTTTTTAGCGATTAAGATGCCGCCATCGATCGCTGGAATAAACCAGTCCCAGTAACCATCACCGGAAACTTTAAATAATAGATCAAGGCGATTTCGGTTTCTGAAACTTTTCTTAATAGGCGTTTTTTGTAATGCATCGTCGATATGCTCGTCTCTTATAATAGCAAAACAAGCAGGTTTCCGATCCCAGCAGGTTGGAATGCAATGAGCTATCATTGGTACTGTAGAGTAGGGTACTTTAAATTTAATTTGATGGATGCAATTCTCATTTCGATTAAATTGTAAATCTTTTAAAATATTATGATTGGTTTGCTCCAGCAGCATTACTGTATAGAACTTTAAAATCCAGATAGATGATTAGCGCATCAGAAATGCAGGTAAGTAGGCCATAGAGCGCAAGTTCAACTTCTTCATTATCATGTGGTATCTGTGTCAGACACAAAATCTCCATTCATAACCAAGAACCACGGTCTTCACTATTGATCTCACCGTCATTTAATTACAGCAGATTACTCAATAGTATCGGTAGTGATCCGACAGACTTTAGGATGAAAAGGGTGCTTACAGGTTTGTTAGAGGCATTGATTAGTATCGTTTAGATACTTATATAGTGTGACTTTGTTCCTTCAAATGAATCTTTGTAGGATAACAGAATGTCGTTTAAAAACTCTCGAGTGACTCTTATTCGTGCAGTCGAGCGTAGATCGGCATGGCTTAGAATCCAAACTCCCCAGTTTTGTTGTGTTAATTTTTGATTAAGGCGATAAAAACTTTTTTGTGTTTCACCAATGATACAGGGTAGGCTAGCAATACCGATACCATTTGAAACCGCTGCAGCCATGGTCTCAATCGAATTGCTGCGCAATACGACATGTGTATCGGCGAGATAACCTTGCATCCAATCGGTTGTCGTTGCGTCCTTATTTGACAGAATCACTTTATGTGGTTGGCTATTCGATTCCCAGTAGTGTTGCGTTGCATACAGACCATAAGTTAACTGTGCAACTTCACGCCCAATTAATGTTTCAGATGGTTGTGATGTTATTCGAATGGCAATATCGGCTTCACGTGCAGCCATATTCTGTAAATCTGTACTGGTATGAAATTGTATATCAATGCCAGGGTAGTGTTGCTGGAAGCCTAAAACATGTGGCATAAGTACATTATTTATAATGTAGTTCGGTGCGGTTATGACAACTTTACCGTGGAGTCTATTATCCTGACCAAATAACTGTCGTTCAATATCATAGGAGCGTTGCTCAATATCTAATGCCATTTGGTAGATATTTTCGGCCTCTTGGGTCATTACATAACCCGAAGGAATACGCTCAAAAAGTCGAACATTATGTTTATTTTCAAAGGCTTGTATACGTCGAGAAACTGTAGAGTGATTTACGCCCAGCGTTGCAGCGGCACGAGTGACACTGCCATTTCGAGCAATTGCAACAAAAAAACGTAGGTCATCCCAATCTTCCATCTGTGCATTATTGCACGCAGTATCTGCGTATGTCGAGTATTTACACACAGCAATCTTGGCCATAGAATTATCTGTAAAGTACACAATGTCATAAAACAGTAGGAGATAATTCATGAATACAGTATTTGTTAGTGGTGTTACCGGCGCGCAGGGTGGTGCAATTAAAACGGTATTAGAACGACAAGGTATCGTTGTTTATTCTATGTCACGCCAAGCGTCAGACAATAGCGGTGATGTTGATAATGCGAATAAAATCATCAGCGGTGGCTTAGAGGATCTAGAACAATTAAAAAAAGCCGTTAAGAATTGTGATGCGATTGTTTTCACAGCGCCATTGGTCTTTGATGCACAAATAGTAAAACAATTTAGCAACAATATTGTCGCCGCAGCAAAATCCAATGGTATTAAAAAAATTATATTTAACTCTAGTATCCCGTTGGGCAACACCAAAACGGGGTTTGCGGCTATTGATGTTAAGCACGATGCTTTGGAAATATTACAAAATTCAGGACTGGATATAGTGACGTTAATGCCAACAATTTACCTCGATAATTTGGCATCGCCTTTTTTATTGCCGATTATTCAGGCTAACGCCATTATTCCCTATCCTATCGCATCTGATTTTAAATTTTCGTGGATTTCTCTTGAAAACTTGGGACGTTATGTTTTCGCTGCTTTAAAGGATGATTCTTTAATTGGAACATCACGTTTAATTTCCAATAATGAGGCAACAACCGGCATGGAATTAGCCCGAATAATTTCTGATGTTGCCGCAACAGAACTAAACTATATTGCATCGAGTCCTGATGAATTTGAGCAAAATTTAACGCCAATATTGGGTGATTCGATATCAAAAGAAATTTCAAACCTCTATCGCGGGGTTGATGCATTTAGAGATGATTTTCTTCAAAATAATAAGTTGCTATTGTCTGATACAATAATATTACAGAGTATTGAACAATGGGCAAAAACCATACCGTGGCAACTCTAGTTTTTGTTAAAAAATACACTGTAATTGAAATGGTGTTGTTAATTTTTTTATATACAATAAGTATAAATCTACTATTTGAATGAATAGTGTACAACTAATGTTTTGTAAAATAAGAAAATAACAACACCTTGTAGCCCAGGCTACCCTCTCTTGCTTTGCAATTCACCTTGTAGCCCAGGCTACCCTCTCTTGCTTTGCAATTCACCTTGTAGCAGTCGAGCGGCCATGGATGGCATCTTTTGCGTGACCTGAGCGTTAGCGAGGAAATACTTAATGAAACCTACGGTTTCTAAAGTGAGTCTTAGTTTGGCTACTCCGATTTCCAAGCCGGGATGCTAACTCGAAACTCATTTTACGAGTATCCTTTTCAAGTGTACTGTTAGTAGGTGATGTATTTAACTCTAAAGCCTTAAAAAACCTTTGGTTGGGATATGCAATTCATCATCGCTCCGGCATATTTGAAACCTCATCGGCTTTTGGTCGTATTAAAGGTGGCAGTAATTACAAAACATTTTTTTTACAATATCATTGGTAAAAATATATTGACTAATTTGACTGGTACTGTAGATAAACTTTCCTTTTGTATCAAATTAATTAAATAAACTACGTTTGTTGGCGTGTTTTAAATGCAGCAGGTGTTATGCCGGCCACTTTTTTAAACGTTTTTATAAAGTTACTGGTATCGGTGTATCCAAGTTTATAAGCAATTTTTTCAATATTAAACTTTTCTATTTCCATTAGTTGTTTGGCGTACTCTACTTTAAGCTGAATAATGTATTGTTTTGGACTGTAGCGAGTCGCGCGTTTAAAACGTCGTAATAATGTGCGTTCGCTTAAATAGCAATAATTGGCTAAACGCAAAATACTAATGTTTGAATAAATATGTTTTTCACAATACTGTTGAGCTTTAATAATTATTGCATCGTTGTGAGAATAGTCCGGGTAAAATCGTTGATAGTAGGCTTGTAGTCGTCCTTTAAAGTCAAGTAAACAAAAGTCTGCAACTTTTTTTGCTAAATCATAACCTGCGAATCTAGCCATAATGTGTAACGCAAGATCTTGAAAGGCATACAGTCCAGCGGCGGTTATTATGTCGCCTTGATCAACCACCATGTCGTGACTTGTCACCTGTTTAATCGCAGGAAAATCATCGCTTAATTGCTGGCATAACTGCCAATGGCTGGTGGCATATTTGCCGTCCAAAAGTCCGGCATGTGCTAGCCAAAAGACACCAGCACAGGCCGCAATGAGTACTGCACCCGCGTTATGCCATTTTTTTAATTCGGCTACTATTTTTGGATCTGAAAAATTCAATTGTTGCACGTTCAGGCACGGTGGGATGAAAATGACGGCGTGAGTATTAGCTGTTTGCTCATTGGATGCTGTAAACGGCATGACCGTAAACAGTGTTTTGTTAGCTTGTTGATTTGCTATCGCAAACAGATCCTGAATACCGACAATCGCGGATGGTAGGGCATTTGGGTATTCGAGTACCAGTAAGGTTATCACTTGTGTCATATGGCGTAATATAACCTATTTAAGTCACTAAACGCCATATATTGGGTTTCATCAACGGGATAATCTGTGCTGCATGTAGTAACTCATTAATAACCGATGAAAAAATGGAGAAATACTGTGAAAAATACCGCTTTAATCTTAATTGATATACAAAACGATTACTTCCCGGGAGGTGCATTAGTGCTAGACGGTGCACCACAAGCAGCGAAAAAGGCGGCCGAGCTGTTATCCCAATGTCGACAAATGCAACAGCTGATAGTACATATCCAGCATGAAACATTGGATGAGAATATTCCACTTATGCAACCCAATACAGTAGGCCAAGAAATTCATAACAGTGTTACGCCATTGAAAACGGAATACAGTCTCACAAAACATTATCCGAATGCGTTTTGGAAAACGGAGCTAGAGTCGATATTACGGCAACACGATATTCAAAAAGTATTAATTGCAGGAATGATGACGCACATGTGTGTTAGTTCGACCACACGTGCAGCGATGGAACGCGGCTTTGACATTACTGTCATCAATGATGCTTGTGCGACGTGTAGTTTACAGCTCGATGCGATAGACATTCCAGCACACACTGTTCACCGCACGGCCTTGGCAGAATTAACGTTGTTGGCAAAAATAGAAACTCTGGAATCATTTATTGGATAGAAAACGTTTTAACGATTAGTACTATGGCGGAGATGGAGTACCAAGCATTGCCGCCATAGCCTTAATGTTATTTTAACATAATAATATAATAGTTAACTTGAGTGTTAAGTGGCTCACAACTTTACGATTAAAGTTAAAAGTAGCACGATTTATTTCCCAGATTGCACAAAAATTGATTCACTTTCTTGACGAAAAAAAATACTATTCTTTGGGGCTAAAAAAATTAAAGATTTTATCAACGATACGCATATGAGAGAAATTTAATTTTTTGTTTACATAATCTAGCTCCAGTTTTTTGGTCTGAAAATTTATTTCACTAATTAACGAACTTAACTATTAAACAAGGAAAAAAAATGAAAACAAAATTATTTAACGGTTTGGCATTAGCATCTATTTTACTAGTATCAACAACTGTGTATGCCACAAGTCTCTATAACCCTAATTCTCCTAACCTGACTGTAGAAAATACAATTTCAGAAGTCGATGGTGCAATTGGGGGGTTCTTGGATTCCAATGGTAATGTAAATGGTGATGCAACTAATCCTGATAACGTCAGTATTTTGTATCCGATTTCAGGTACGGTTTATGCTACGGTCACTGACGGTAATACCGGTGAGACTTTAGGTTCTTATAAAGAAATTGGTAGCGTTACTGCAACAGCATTATTTGATGTTAGCTTTTTTGGTTTAACGGGTGACTGGAGTTTGTTACCAGAAACAATGCCTTGGACAATGATGGAAGATTTTAGAATGCAAGTAAATGGTTCTACATTCCGTTTTGAAGAAAAATTAACAGGCCGTGCGTTCCCACAATTAGGACCAGTTGAAGATCCTGCTGTGACTGGAACAATGGCGTTACGCATGGCTGGTTGTGCTGGCGTTCGTGAAATAAGTGGTGCTGGTGCTTATGCTAATAAAGTGGGTACTCTGTGTTTAAACGGTACATTTACTTTTGATGCTGACTTTAATGGTAAAGGCGTTTCAAATTGTACAATTGCAGTGCATGATCCAATTCAGTAAAAATTGTGTAATTTAAATTTCTAAATGTAATTATAAAAAGGGGCGAAAATTCGCTCCTTTTTTTATGGCGTGTCGGTTATTTAAAATAATTTAATGGACATTCAATCTGTAAAATAGGCCGAGAATGTTCTGTCTTCGGTAATCTCAAAAATTATTTTATTTTGTGTGGACGACTTTTCTGTATTAATAGTAATAACCCCACTTGAGTTAGTTCGAAGACCTTGTTTCCATGTTAGCGCAATAATTTCACCTACCCTGGTTTTTGTTTTAAATGTTTTTCTATATTCAGTGTTTGATAAAATATAAAGGCAATTCAATAGAATGCGTTCATTAGGTAATGTCACAACGTTCACATCTCTAAACGTATAGTCAGAGTTATTTTTTAAAATAATGTCGTTAACTAAATAGTATTTAGTATTATTGTGGTGAGAATTATTTGAGCTAATATTTTTGGGTTGACTTGCACTGCAGCCAGAAAGAATCAAAAATATTAATATATATTTTATCAAAGTATTTTAACTCCAGATTTTATAATAAATTATTTTTACGATAATGGTTTACTAGTAGTGCACTTAAAAGGGTAGTTATAAGTAAGTGAATATTTTACAGTATACGTGATTTTATAAATCAAATACTATTTTTATAGGAAAGGTGGTAGTTGGTTAAGTAATAAAATTAGTTAATAAATAAAGCATATGTGGTTCGTTAGCTAAATAAATATGTTCTTTAGCTACTACATCGAGAACCTAATGTGTGACTGTCGTCAAAAATTGAAACGGGTATTTTATCTCTTCTTATTTTAGCTTTGCTGTTAAAGCCTTGCGGTGTAATAATATCGCAAGGTTTATTCCTTGTTTATAACTTATTTATGACTTGTTTTATTAATAAATATTGATTTTAATTCTAGTGCTTTTATTATCCCAAGTTTAAATTAATTTTTAAAAATTTAATCGTGTATACGTGTTAGTTAAGTTAATAATCATCGGACCTGAAACCGGTATAGTCTATTAAAGACTCGCTATTCACCTTGTCCTTATATTTGTGCTCGCTAAAAAGTTATCGGGACAGCGGTGTTAAATTAAATAGAATTAGCTAACATTCATTTCAGTTTCTAATTCTTGTTTAGCAAGCTTTTCTATATAAGCGCCTTGAACATAATCTACCCCTATCTTGGTTAATAGCGTTAGGCATTTTTGATCTTCAGCATAGTTGGCTATGGTTTTTTTATTCATAACATGAGATATATCGTTCATGGACTTAACCACGGTAAAACTAACATCATTATGGGTTATGTTTCGGATAAATGAGCCGTCAATTTTAACGTAGTCAACGGGTAATTCTTTAAGGTATGAGAATGAAGAATAACCCACACCAAAATTATCCAGCGCTATTTTACAGCCGAGTTTGCGTAGGTTGTCGATAAAATTAACGGTTAGGCCCAGTTCGGTCATCGCTGCAATTTCAGTGATTTCAAATGTGAGTAACGATGGCATTATTTTATTTTTTTCAATTTCATATTTAATGCAATTAATGAGAGTGTTGTTTTCAAAAAAATTAGCCGATAAGTTAATTGAATAGGATACTGGACTTTCTGCATTTTTGTTGTAGTTGGCTAAATCCTTAAGAGCATGTTTTACAACCCAAATATCAATTTCTCGCGTTAGGCCAAAGCGCTCTGCTTGGGTAATAAATGCTGATGGCATTATTATTTGGCCATTGATATCAAGCATGCGTAACAATATTTCATATTTGGCAATGCATTTATTTTTAATGTCATATATTGGTTGCTTGGTAATAAAAAAACGATTTTGCTTTATTGCATCTTTAATTTTTTTCATCCAGCTAAATTCATTGGATAAAGTTAACTGCTGTTGTTTGTCCGAGTGTGTGTAACTATGAATTTTATTTCGCCCGGCGTTTTTAGCTGTTTTACAAGCAAAATCGGCCCGTGACAGTATATCTTCCTTATTTAAAACGGTGTTATCAAGAGATGCTATTCCTATGGAACAGCCGATTTGAATCGACTTTCTATTTTGATTAAAAACATAATTTTGAATTGCAACTCGCAGTAGGTTGGCTACTTTAAGAGCCGAGTCTTTAGTTACGTTATACAAAATGACAGCAAACTCGTCACCACCTAGTCTTGCTATAAGATCAATGTTGCGTAAATTAGATGAAAATATTGAAGTTACTTCGATTAATAGTTGGTCGCCGGCAAGATGTCCAAGTGTGTCATTGATGTATTTAAAGTTATCTAGATCGATATACAATAAAACAAAACTATCAGTACTATTACGTTTTGAGCGCTCGGTAATTCGTTCTAGTTCGTTCATAAAATATAAACGATTATACAATCCAGTTAAAGAATCGTGGTCTGCGATTCGTTGTAAGTTTTCTAACAATGCTTTACGATCACTTATATCTTCAACTAAAATAGTATACAATTTTTTTTCATCAGCAATTAATTTACTTAACTTTATCGATAGTGGGAAAATATCTCCATTTTTTCTTATAGCTTCTATTTCTCTATCTTTGGTACGACTATTCAAACTATTTTCGGAAGATTTTTCAACAAGAAAATCTTTAAATTTATTATGATTGGAGCCGCAAATAAGCATCGAAATGTGCTTTCCAAATATTTCAGAACTATGATACCCGAATAATTTTTGAGCTGCTGTATTGAAGGTTTCGATTATGCAATGTTCATCAATTGTTATTATACCTTCATCGGCAGTTTCCAATATTGA
>VAOX01000851.1_pt1 | contig 15160 bp, 11 predicted proteins | sample 3393891 | NCBI WGS metagenome assembly VAOX01 (sample SAMN08290429, study PRJNA428436) | hydrothermal vent metagenome | isolation source: Deep-sea hydrothermal vent chimney | place: Indian Ocean: Southwest Indian Ridge | depth 2822 m m | reverse complement strand
TATTTATTTAAAGTATTACTGTTTATGTGCCGATAAGCATAAAAATTAAACGAGTTGATAATAAATATAAAATTTACTTTTAAAATGTAAGTTGGAAAAATTCTAAATGAGTAAACAAATTGATGTCATATTAGTTGATGATAATCCGAGTGATGTTGCGCTCATCAATAGTTATTTATCAAAATCCAGCAACGAACAATTTTCTTTAACGTCATTTGCACGAATCAATGATGCCATCGATGAGTTAACAAAAAAATCTTATAATATTATGTTGTTGGATTTGAGTTTACCCGATGGTTCCGGTATTCGAATTTTAAATAAAGCGCATCAAGTTGTACCGGATATGCCTATTATTATTATCACCAACGAAGAAGATGACGAGCTTGCATTAAAAGCAGTGAAGTCGGGTGCTCAAGACTTTATCGTCAAAAGTACTTTTGATGCGAGTTTATTATTTCGATCAATTCGACATGCGATTGAACGTAAACGACTTTGGGTGAAGCTTGCTCAAACTGAAAAACGCGAACATTATTTAGCGACGCGCGATGTGTTAACGGGTTTACCCAATCGTTATACTTATAACGATAGATTAAAACGTGGCTTGAGTTATTGTAATCGGTACGGTGGTAAACTAGCGGTGATGTTTATGGATTTGGATAGGTTCAAATTTATTAATGACACACTAGGACATAAGGTTGGCGATATTTTATTAAAAGAAGTGGCTAAACGAATTCAAACTTGTCTTCGTGAAACCGATATTGTTGCACGTTTGGGTGGTGATGAATTTATATTTTTATTGCCTAAAATTGGTGCATCGCTTAATGCGGCTAAAGTTGCAAAGCACATATTGAAAATTTTAAATAACCCCTTTGTCATCGAGCAACAAGAAATATTTATTAGCGCCAGTATTGGCATTGCATTATTTCCGAGTGACGGTGATAGTGCCACCAAATTAATTCAAAATGCAGATTTAGCGATGTACAGTGCTAAAGAGTCGGGGCGTAATAAGTATGATTTCTTTACCAAAAAAATGAATCAGATGGTTACCGATCGATTGCGTTTGGAAAATGACATTAGAGCGGCATTAAAAAATGATGAGTTTTATTTAGAGTACCAACCTGTTGTTGATTCTAAAACGTCAAAAATGGTTGGTACAGAAGCATTAATACGTTGGAAACATCCGAGGAAAGGACGTTTGTATCCGAATTCATTTATTAGTATTGCAGAGGAATCAAGACAGATTATTAAAATTGGTAACTGGGTTTTAGAGCAAGCCTGTATTCAAAATAAAAAGTGGCAGGAGAAAGGTTCAGAGACATTACGAATTGCAATTAATGTTTCTGCTATTCAATTTACGCAAATGAATTTTGTTAATAAAGTTAGAGATATTCTTAAGCGAACGAATATGGCAGGAGATTATCTTGAGTTAGAGTTAACGGAAGGTATTTTAATGCAAGATATTGAATTAACCATTAATGTGTTGTCGGAATTACGCAGTATGGGGATTCGAATATCGATTGATGATTTTGGTACAGGTTATTCTTCGATGAGTTATCTCAAAAAATTTCCGTTGGATATTTTGAAAATTGATCGATCGTTTATAAAAGATTTACCGCATGATCCAAAAGATTCTGCGATAGTGACTGCAATTGCCGAGATGGCGCGAGGATTGTCATTAGAAATAATTGCTGAAGGTATTGAAACTAGTGAACAAAATGAATTTATAAGAAAAGTAGGCTGCGAGTGTATGCAAGGCTTTTATATACAAAAACCGGTGTCGGCGGCTTCTATATCTAAAATAGTAAAGCAGGGAAATGGTCTTTGTTGTTAGATTTTATCTGTATTTGATGCAATCAAGGTTCCGAGCAAGTGGACCCCGGCCCAAAAACGTTGCCGGGGTGACGGTTTGAAGTAACTTGTATTTAAACGTTCCTGTCACCTTGCTCGATTAGAACTTACGGGGTGACGGTTTGAATGGGTAATAGTTTCAACCATCACGTCACCCCGGTAGTGTTTAAGCCGGGGTCCATGTTGTTCGGTGGTACGATTAAATAGATAGACTATTTACTATTAAAGTAGTGACAAATAAAACGCATCAAAAATCTACGCACTTTTTAATTCTTCCAGTTCTTCAATCGCATCCGCGGCGATTTCTTTAACTTCGTGATTTTCATCCTTTAAACATTTTTGTAAGGTTGCGATAGCGGCTGGATTTTTAGTTAATGATAAATAAAAACAGGCGTCACTTCTAATGCGTGCGAGTTTATTTTGGGTCATCATAATTAGCGCATCATAGATGGACTCAAATTGGTTGGCATCGAGTGATTCAAAAATAGCAGAAATGCCAACGCGAATGGTTAAGGATGTGTCTTCGTCTTCTACTAATAGAAGCGTGGCGTGTAACCAGCTTGGGTTGTGCGATATTATTTTAGTGAGGTTGTTAATTTTACCCTGGTCTAATAACATCAAACAATATTGACTGATTCCTTTTAGGGTTTCGCTATTGAGGCACCATTGTTTCAGTTCTGTTTCAGAGTGCAAACCTTCGAACTCAAAATGACCTAATGGAAATTTTAATTGTAGCCATGGGACTGTTCGAGTATTGAATTGCTCAGCAGCGTCGGGATTTTTTTCGATATTAATAATTCTTAACTCCGATATTTGACCGGATTTAACCAAGGAACTTAAGCCTGATAATACCGCGGGGCAATGAGGGCAACTTGATGTTAAGAGCATTGTGGCGTTGATGCCAGTTAGTGGTTTTGCTGCGTTGTTCGGTATTGTGCTATTTGATGTCATTACTATTTGTACCAATGAATAAATTAAAAATATATTGCTATATGTAGACATAATTTAAAGCGAACTTAAAATTGCAGTTGGCCTTTTTAATTTAACACGTCACATACAATTGTGATGTGGTCGATGCTTTATAAATTTAAAAAAAAATTTAAGAATCTTTGAACTAAATTGTTGCGCCGTAGTCTATTACTGTATGCGCTTGTCAGCGCTTCTCCGCTTTACTCCCTTGCGGAGAAGGCTATTCGGCTCCCAAACCGAATAGATATTTAAACCCGGATTATGCGATTATCCGGGTTTTTTTTTAATTGTCACTGTCTTCGAGTTTAGACTCAAGCCAATCTAAAATTAATAATTGTGCTTGTTCAACGCCTAATTTTTTAGTAGCTGAAAATAATTGAACTGTGACCAAAGAATAATCGGTCAAGGCTTTTTGTACTTGTAATAACGAGGCTTTAGCCGGACCTTTTTTTAATTTGTCGGCTTTTGTTAATAATATGTGGACTGGCATATTGACAGAATCACACCACTGTAACATTTGTTGATCAAATTCAGTTAGCGGATGGCGCACGTCCATCAATAGAATTAAACCCTGTAACGATTTTCGTGTTTCAAAGTACTCGGACATGGCAGCACCCCATTCCCGTTTTACGCGGTCTGGGACTTTGGCAAAGCCATAACCGGGTAAATCCACCAAGCGCCGTGAATCCTCGAAGTTAAAAAACACAAGGTGTTGGGTTCGGCCTGGCGTTTTACTTATTCTCGCCAAGGCTTTGCGTTGCGTGATGGCATTGAGTGCACTGGATTTTCCGGCATTAGAGCGGCCTGCAAAGGCCACTTCGGTACCGGTATCGGGCGGGGCTTGTGATGGTTTGGGAACACTAATTAAAAATTCTATATTTTGAAATTCTTTCTGCAACATATTCAGCTTCTGTACAGGCCTATTTTGTAGACTGTAGTTAATTGTTAAATGAGTGGGTTAATTAAACGCTATTTTTTCATATTTAATGGATTATCACACTATATAATGTCCTGATAGTTTAATTCTATCGATCTATACAGTACATATATAAGGTATCGGAGACTAAATATGGTAAAATATGACAATTTTATGAATTATATCCTTATTTTTGTTAAGGTAATAATCCATAATTCGCATGGCATTACTTGACCAATGAAGTTCAAATTGGTATATAAGGATTCCATAATTTACGTTGTAAGCGCATTCAGTAGTCATATCGCATCAATACGAAAAATGTTGGTGTAATGAATATAATTTGCATTCAACACATTATTTTGTATTAGGAGTAATTTAAATGAAAACAATTAGTTATATAGCATCGACAGTATTACTATTATCTGCAAGTTCAGTTTTTGCTGGTGGCGATGTTACTAAGGGTGAAGCCATCTATAAGAAAGCTTGTTTTGTTTGTCATAAAGCTGGCGTCGCGAATGCACCTAAATTAGGGGATAAAGCTAACTGGGCACCGCGTCTCAAGCAAGGTGAAGCAGTATTAGTGAAACATGCAATAAAAGGTTTCAAAGGTAAGGTTGGGTTCATGCCAGCAAAGGGCGGACGTGCGGATTTATCTGATCAAGACGTAACGGATGCTGTTGCTTTCATGATTTCGAAAGGCAAATAAGCCTTTTAATAATTTAAGACTTCATACGTAGGTAAGCAAAATCATGTTTAAAAAATTTTTAATGGTTAGTTTAACAGCTGGTGCTTTAGCCGCCTCAGTAAACACATCGGTATTCGCTGCAGGTGATGCTACTGCAGGCAAAACCAAATCAGCAACTTGTGCTGGTTGCCATAATGCTGATGGTAATAGCGCTAATCCGAGCTGGCCAAAACTGGCTGGACAGCACCAAAAATACATCGCTAAACAGTTAATGGATTTTAAAAGTGGTAAAACACGTTCAGATCCATTAATGGCAGGTCAGGTTGCAGCATTATCGCCAACGGATATGCAAGATTTAGCGGCTTATTTTTCGTCACAAAAAATTGTTGCTGGTCAGGCTGATGCAAAGTTAGCTGAGCTTGGAGCAAAGATTTTTAAAGGCGGTAATTCAGCCTCAGGCGTTGCTGCTTGCATGAGTTGTCATGGGCCTTCAGGTAAAGGCAATCCATTAGCTAACTTCCCATCGTTAGCGGGACAACATGCTACTTACTTAGTAAAAGCACTAAACGATTTTAAAACATCAGTAAGAAAAAATGATGCAGGTAAAATGATGCAAAACATTGCAGCTAAAATGACAGACCAGGAAATAAAAGCAGTCGCTTCTTATATCCAAGGGATGAAATAATCTGCTTTTAAAATTGTAACAAAGGGTGGTCCATGGGCCACCCTTTGTTGTTTGTGGAATAGAAAAATTTTACCGTTACTGTTACGATAAATATTAATGAAATAACACTAAATTGCGGAACCAATATTATAATAAGCGTTCTTACAATTAGAATAGAATCTTACCAAAGGACATTGAAAAAGGAGTGATAAAAATAATGATGGGCAATTATACAAAACTTAAAACAACATTACTGATTCTGGCGCTGAGCATGTTTAGTTTAAATGCTTATTCAGAGAACTTTGTAGAAGGTGTGCATTACAAAAAAATAACACCAATTGTTGGCACTAGTGATTCTTCAAAAATTGAAGTGTTGGAGTTATTTAGTTATGGCTGTCCACACTGCAATAGCTTTGAGCCACCAATCCAAGCATGGTTAAAGTCTAAACCAGCCAATGTTGATTTTGGTCGAAGACCTGTTTCGTTTGGCCGCCAAGTATGGGCTAATTATGCACAAGCCTATTATACTGCAGAAATACTAGAAGCTCTTGGTAAAGTACACGTTGCGATGTTTGATGCAATTCACAAAGACAAAAATAAATTATCCAATGTCGATGCCATTCGAAAGTTATTCATTAAAAATGGTGTTAAGGGTGACGATTTTGAATCGGCTTTTTATTCCTTTGCCGTTGATGCGCGATTACGTCGAGACCAACGTACTTTAGCTAAGTATCAAGGTAATAGTGTTCCAACTATGATTGTAAATGGTAAATACCGAATCGATAGTTCAATGACGGGCCACAATAATGACAAAATGCTTGAAGTTGTTAATTTCTTAATTAAAAAAGAAGCTAGCAGCGCGAAATAAATTGAACACGCCATTAGTTAATCTAATGGCGTGTTGCTTTTACCATTATCATCATCCTCATAAAATTCAATACAGCATCCACTATTAATAATCATATTGTGATGTTGTCATCATCTTTCCTAAAACTATTTAAATAAAGTTCATGTGCCGTTGGCCGATATTGATAACAATAGGTTTACTGTCACATTATAATTAAACGCTTGTTTCCTTTCTTGATGATACTGCGTAGTATTATATACTTAATTTTTATACCATTTTTTTTATGAGAAACCCACTTTATTACAGTATTAACTTCAGGCTACGATACTTTACTAAATGAATTCAAGCCCCAATATTGTCATTAACCACTCTAATTTAGATGAATCTGTTACGAGTCAAATTGCCGCAGAAGTTAAAAATGAAATCAGTGTGATGAGTTATAATGTGCAAGTTGGCATTAATAGTGCGCGCTTACACCATTATTTTACCCACAGTTGGAAGCACGTTATTCCCCATTCGCAACGTATTGTGAACATGAATCACATTGCAAAAGTAATTGAGTCACACGACATTGTTGGTCTGCAAGAAGTGGACGCGGGAAGTTTACGCAGTAATTTTATTAATTTAACAGAATACTTAGCTGAGCGTTCCAATTTTCCATATTGGTTTCATCAGGTTAATCGAAATTTAGGTCGATTTGCACAACACAGCAATGGCATGGTTTGCCGCATAAAGCCCTCGGAAGTTCAAAGTTTAAAGTTACCCGGTATTATTCCTGGACGTCGAGCCATAATGGTAAAATTTGAAACTAACGATGAACCTATCGTATTTTTTATTTTACATTTAGCATTAACCGGACGAGCAAGATTAAATCAACTCAGTTACATTGCTGAACACGTGAATGAGTATAAACATGCTGTCGTTATGGGGGATATGAACTGCAGGCCAGGTAGCCATGAAATGAGTATGTTATTTAAAAACACCAATCTCAGGGAACCTAGCGATGAACATTTTACGTTCCCTAGTTGGAAACCGCAGCACAATATTGATCATATTCTTGTTACCTCAGAATTAAAAGTATCCTCGGTACAGGTTGATAGTCAACGTTTTTCGGATCACTTACCAATATCATTAAAAATCACATTGCCTAATTCCACCTATCTATTAAATTCAAAGTTAAATTAGCGATTGAAAGGGAAAATTTAATGTCAAAAACTGAACAGGCTAATGTAGAAAAGGATTGGAAGCGGAAATATTTTGACAGTCTGCGTGAATTAGAAACGAATGAAAAGAACTGGAATAAAGTTGAAGATTTGCTGCGTTTAGGCATATCGCGTTTAACACTCGTCGCTGAATCAACCGCTAACCAACAACTAGATGAACAGATAGCATTACTCAGGAAATCAATCAGAGAGGGAACGGAAAGTAAAAGATTGTTTTTATTGATTGAAAACATTTCTGAAGAAATTAAAAAATTACCAGATGAAACTGAAAAAAAATCGACTAATGAGCTTGTTAATAGTAATGGAACTATAACCGAATTTTTAGATACAATTTTAGATTTAATTATTTATAGTGAGGATCAAAAGTCTCAAATTGTTAGTTTCCAAAAAAGTTTGCAATCTAATAAGAGTGATAGTGATGAACTGACGAAAGAATTTTCAAGTTTGATGAGTGATTTAATTAAAACTGAAGTAATAACTAAGCCTGAAATAATTAAATCAGAAAAAACGCATTCAGAAGATATTAAAACAGAAGATATTAAACCAGAAAAAATCAATCCAGAAAATACCAATCCAGAAGCTATTAAAGCAGAAATCCCCAATTCAGAAGATACTACGCCAGAAAATAAAAAAGACGAGCCTGGTTCTGATGTGGAGCGTCGTAAAGACAATCGCGCTGCGGGTAATTTGGATAAGGATATCGATCGTTCAATGGATGCAAAGACCAATTCACTAGTGGCTCCGGCTGTTGGAGAATTAATGTTACAGTTGTTAACGCGCTTTCCACCATCCTTTACCAAGGTAATTGATGAGCGTGCTTTAGCGCGAGCGGCAAGTTCGGCAAGAAATAGAAAAGACTTACTCCATATTGTGGATAAGATGTCTCAAGATTTATCGTTATTTATTCGAAATCTAACCTCAACAAATGGTGATAACGCTTATAGTGAATCAAATGGTGAAATATTAATTCATTTATTGCAACGTATTAGTTTACCTGACTATTTAACTGAACAAGCGTTAAAATTAAAACAAACAATTGAGAAGGGGGACCCAAAAAATTCAATCACCAGCATGGTTGAAGCGACAGCTGATCTAATTATGCAAATGCGGGTTCGTTTACAATCTGAAAAGCATGAACTCGAACAATTTTTGTCTGAAATCAGCAAGCACTTAACAGCCTTGGATATCGATATTCAGATAACATCACGGCTTCGTGACGAGTCGGCGGTAAGTTTACAACAATATGATGAAGATCTCGAAAAGGAGGTGCGAGGTCTAGAAGAAGGTGTAGAAGAAACGATTGAGTTAGACGGATTAAAACAACTTGTTGAAGAACGTGTTAAGACGATTAGATTACACATGGGCGCGTTTCGAAAATCAGAAGAGCAGCGTAATGGTACAGCAGAAGAAACGATTAAAAAATTAACCAATCGTATTTCTGACATGGAACAAGAAACTAAAACATTACGTGAAGAAGTCGAAAAAGAACATAACTCTGCCGTTCGTGATGCATTAACAAATATTCCGAATCGCCTAGCGTATGAAGAACGCATTCAATCAGAACTTGAACGTTGTAAACGCTACAATAGCCCAATGGTATTTGCTGTTTGGGACATTGATCATTTTAAAGGGATTAATGATCACTACGGGCATATAGCCGGTGATAAAGTATTAGCGGTTATTGCCGAGGTATTGAAGAAAAATTTACGCGCTGCTGATTTTATTGCGCGTTATGGTGGTGAAGAATTTGTGGTTATCATGCCTGAGACGGAAATTGAAAAGGCAGAAAATGGCTGTGAAAAAATACGTAATGCCATTGAGAGTTGCAATTTTCATTACCGAGACACCAGTGTCCCTATTACCGCATCCTGTGGTTATACTAGTTATCAAGAAGGTGATGACCGAGATAGTCTATTTGATCGTGCTGATAAGGCCTTATACCAGGCCAAAGAAGGTGGTCGAAACCGGTGTATAAAGGCCACATAAACACTATTTAAATACAATATCTAGAACGAATAAATTACTTATTAGATAGAAGCCTCTCAAGAAATACCATACAAGGTCGATAGTAATTAGCAAGAATACGTTTATATGTAAATGTATTCCGTGTATTTTTATTATCCCCAGTCAGGATAATTATTACTCCCTTGGAATATGTCGATGGCAAAATGGTTTTCAAATGTTAAGTTTATTATTTGGTCTGGCTTTGTAGCGGTTATTATATTGATGCTCATTTTGAGTGGCTTTATGATGTACAAAATGAAACAACAAGCAGAGCAGTTTAATAATGTTGTTAATGTTAATAACTTAAAAGTTAGCCTATCTCAGATTATGCGCGATTCTATTCGTTCACAATCATTAACGTTAAGCAAAATGCTGTTGACAGATGACAAGTTTTTTAAGGAAAAAGAAAAAGTAAATCTTGATATTTTTGGAAATAATTTCATTAATGCTTTTGATGACTTCAAAAAGATTAAACTAAATAATAAAGAATTGATTTTAATAAAATCAATGCAAACTAATGTTGATATTAGTGACCCACTTAATAAAAAAGTATCCTCCATGTTACTCTCTATTGATAACATTAGTGATATTAAATCCAATATTATTGCGGCATTAAATGCCCAAGATAACACTCTGGCCAAAGTTGATGAACTCATCACATTGCAAAAAAACTATACTGTAATATCCGTTAGTACGACTCAGGAAAATATGAATAATATGTTGACACTATTAATAGTGGTGGTGTCCATTGCTATTGTATTTTCGATTATTGTGTCTCAAACTATTAGCAATATTATTTCACTTAAAAATAAAGAAATTGAAAAAGTAGCTGAGACAAAATCAATGTTTTTGGCGAATATGAGTCATGAAATTAGAACCCCATTAACGGCTATTATTGGCTTTGCAAAATCTCAAATGTTACCTAATTTGCCAACGGCTCATAATGAGCGAACCAGTAAAATCATTTTACGAAATAGTGAACATTTATTATCCGTGATAAATGATATTTTAGATTATTCCGAAATAGAATCACATAATCTTGAATTTGAATACACCGAATTTTCACTATTTAAACTTATGGATGATGTGCATTTTTCGTTGAATCATCTCATTGATACTAAACCGCTAAAATTTAGTATTAATTATAATTACCCGTTACCAAAAACGATCAGAACAGATAAGTTACGGTTACGACAAATAGTATTTAACCTGTGCAGTAATGCAATTAAGTTCACTGATGAAGGTTCGATTACAGTGAATATTCGATACGATCATTTAACCGATAATATATATTTTGGAATTGCAGATTCCGGTATTGGCATGACTAAAGAACAGCAGGATAGAGTGTTTCAAACCTTTAGTCAGGCCGATATATCAACCACACGAAAATACGGTGGAACTGGTTTAGGTTTGACGATTTCTCGACAACTCTGTAATTATCTTGGTGGTGATTTAAACGTTGTTAGTGAGTTTGGTATTGGCAGTACTTTTAGTTTTAATATTACGAATAAATTAAAAGATATAAAGGTATCGGTGACTTTAATTAATCAAGACAGTCAAATAACACAAGAAACATCCGCGGTTCTAAATTTAGAAGATCATGATCTTGTCAGTGGCAGCATTTTATTAGTTGAGGATGTTCTTGATAATCAGGAGTTAATCGCATTTTATCTTGAGGAAATGGGGGCTACCGTGACAATTGTGGATAACGGCAAAAAAGCGCTGCAAGTTACTCAAGATAAACGGTTTGATTTGGTATTAATGGATATGCAAATGCCTGTAATGGGTGGGCTAGAAGCGGTGCACTGTATTCGTGAACGCGGTGATGATTGTCCTATTGTGATGCTGACAGCCAATGCCGCGAAACATTTTAAAGAAGAAAGTTTAAATGCCGGCTGTGATGGATTTTTGTGTAAACCGTTAGATGAACAAGCATTATTTGAAGTGGTGCAACAACATCTTGAGCGGGTTAAACCGGTCACTAGTTTTACCGCGAATACGCGCAATATCCAAGCAGAATTTCATGAAGAAATGATAATCTCCACCTTACTTGAAAAGGACTCTATAAAATACAGTAAATTTATTGCAAAATTTATAAATTACCTACCAAACTACGTTGATGAGATAGGTAAATTCATCAAAGTTAAAAATGATAAAGAACTTAAAATTGTTACCCATAAATTAAAAGGTGTGGGTGGCAATATGGGTTTTAAAGTCTTAACGGACATCTCGGCTAATTTTGAAATAGCGATAAAACAAGGCAATCGCGATGAAATTGCACGCCAATTTGATGCGCTCAAAGCTGCAGCAAAAAAAATATACCGAGGCAATGAGTTACAGGATACTTCCAAGACGGCGTAACAGACCCACTACAGTTGTACAAAATACATACTCGGGTATTAATTGAATTCTGTTATGGCATCATCATTAATTAGAATCGAAAATCACGATTAAATTAGCTCAAGATATATCTTCCCGAATACAGAAACGATATAATTTCGCCAAATTTAGAGGCTTATGATGGCTATTTTAGTTAATTAGTCGCATTATGAGTCAATTCTGTTGATATATTAAGTTTGGAGAAGTTTAGTGAGTGATTCAGATAGTTCATTTTTTAAAACCCTTAGTATTGTTCTCGTTACCTTAACGATATTCATGCTGTTAAGTATTTTTATAGCTCGCACTCTGACTTCCAAGTCACCGGATGAAATCACTAGTGATCCGATGTATCAAGCCGCAGTGCTTGAGCGTATTAAACCTGTGGCTAGTGTGCAGATTGGCGCTTCTTCGGGTGGTGCAGTGGCAGCAATGTCTGGCGACAAAGTATACAGCACAGCCTGTTCAGCGTGTCATGGCACTGGCGCTGCCGGTTCACCAAAATTGGGTGATATAGCGGCATGGAAACCGCGAATAGCGCAAGGCATGGCAACATTGATTACGCATGCGTTAGATGGCTTTAATGCGATGCCTGCCAAGGGTGGTCGTGCTGACTTGAGTGATGATGAAGTTAAATCAGCAGTGAAGCACATGGTTGATAACAGCCAATAAGCTGAGAATACCCGTAGCGCCACCACGAGCGCGGAAGCTTGTGGTGGCGAATTTGATTTTTAACGCGCTTTCTTATCGACTTGTTTGCTTAAGTCTTATCTACTTAAGCATGGCCCGCATGTTTTCTAAGTGCGCCAAGCCACGTTCAATACGGGTTTCTGGATCTTGTTCACTTGCCTTACCGCCTTGCCAATCTAAATCGTCTTGCGGCAGTTCATCTAAGAATCGGCTTGGGATGCACTCAATTATTTCACCATAACGCTTACGATAGGATGCCACGCTCATGGTTAAGGTTTTTTGCGCGCGGGTAATGCCGACATAGGCCAGACGGCGTTCTTCTTCGATGTTTTCTTCTTCAATGCTGGTTCTATGTGGTAAAATTTCTTCTTCCATGCCGACCAAAAACACATGCGGAAATTCTAGACCTTTAGCTGCATGTAACGTCATTAAGCGTACTTGATCCTGATCACTATTGTCATCATCACTGTCTAAAATATCGATTAAAGTGAGCTTGTTAACCAGATCAATTAATTTTATGCCAGCATCTTCACTAATGTCATCGTCTTGTTCATCACTCTTTTTCGCGAGTCGTTGCATCCACGTTACCAAATCCAACACATTATCATAACGGCGTTTAGCGTCGGCTTCATCCTTGGAGTTATCGAGTAAGTAGGTCTCGTAGTTTATATCCTCAAGTAATTGGCTAACCGCTTTCATCCCTGCCTCAGATTCGGCTCGGTCGGCAATACTAACTACCCACTCCGCAAAACGACGTAAACGCTCACAGGCCTTGGCACTGAGTGATTGTTCCAAGCCCATTTCAAAACACGCGTCTAATAAACTGACCGAACGCATACTGGCGTAGTGGCTTAATTTTTCAAGTGTGGTTGGGCCAATTTCACGCCGTGGGGTATTTACAATTCGCACAAACGCATTATTGTCATGCGGATTGGTCACTAACCGTAAGTAAGCCATAATGTCTTTAATTTCTGAATACGAAAAAAACGACAAACCGCCACTAAGATAATAAGGGATATTGTGTTCGCGTAAGCTACGCTCAAATAAGCGCGATTGATGATTGCCGCGATATAAAATGGCGTAATCACGGTATTTCGTGCGTTTCAAAAACTTACTGTGCAATAGCTCGGCAATGACCTGTTCTGCCTCGTGTTCATCATTACGCGTGCTGAGTACTTTTAACGGATCGCCATAGCCCAATTCACTCCATAATTTTTTTTCTATCATGTGAGGATTGTTTCTGATTAAGGTGTTTGCAGCTTTTAATATCCGGCCGCTGGAGCGATAGTTTTGTTCTAGTTTAATCACTTCGAGAGTTGGAAAATCAGTTTGTAGTTGAAACAAGTTTTCAGGTTGTGCACCACGCCAAGAATAAATAGATTGATCGTCATCACCCACCACCGTAAACGCACTGCGTATACCGACTAAGGTTTTAATTAAAGTATATTGTGTTTCATTGGTATCCTGATATTCATCTACCAATAAATACCGAATTTTATTTTGCCAGCGTTCCAATACTTCTGGATTGGTTTGAAACAATAATACGGGTAGCATGATCAAATCATCAAAATCCATCCCATTATAGGTTTTTAGATGATGATTATATTGTATATAAATTTGGGCTGCAGTGTTATCAGCAACATTGTCAGTTGCCAATGTGATGGCGGACTCTGGCTGGATGAAAGCACTTTTCCAGGATGAGATCTTTTGTAAAATAATCTCTGAAGTATCTTTTAGTGTTTGGCTGTTAGTTGCACCAATTAACTTTGGCAGTAATTCACGAATCAAATTTAAACTGTCCGACGAATCAAAAATACTAAAGCCAGGTTGGTAACCCATAGTGACACATTCTTTACGAATGATATCCAAGCCTAAAGAATGAAAAGTGGAGATCCTTAAACCTTTGGTATTGGTGTTCTTCAGGATAGAAGAAACCCGTTGTTTCATTTCTTTTGCGGCTTTATTGGTAAATGTTAAGGCGGCGATATTTTTTGGCGCATAACCACACTGTTCGATTAAATAGGCAATTTTGGTGGTGATAACACGAGTCTTACCACTGCCAGCACCGGCGAGTAACAGTAACGGTGTACTAATGTGTTTTACAGCTTTGTTTTGAGCAGAATTAAGTAAATTTGGCATGTGTCAACTTCGAATTAAATTGCGATTATAAATACGGTAATGGGATAAATTGTAACAGGCATTGAGAGCAATCTATACAAAAATACTTTTGAATTTCATATTGACAAATAATTAAATTAATCAATTTTAATCGTTACTTTATGTACGATCGTCATTCAATATTTGATTAAAATAAATACGATTTCACTTTAAAACTGTATTGTAAATAACAGAGCTAGATGTCAAAAAGGTTTATTAAAAATTATCTTAATCAGAATATGTAATTACTGAACTAAATATTATATCGGTTTTATCGATATAGCGTTACGGTTTTGTTGTTTTCTAAATCAATAATGAAATAAATGTTTTAAATTAATAATGATACTTTTAGTGCCGTTGTAAATTGTATTTGTATCGTAATGGCATGAAACGAGTAATACATTAGGTATTTCTAATATCGATTTGTAAAAAATTATAATGCAATCAATAGATTAGTACAATAATGTTGATGTTTAAAACCTGATTTTATCGCTTGTATACGTAGTGGTGTTTTATTATTTTATTAAAAAAAAAATAGTTTAAAATAGAACTTTTTATTAAGATTTAAGAGCTAAGAACCGATAAACAGTTTGCTATAAAAGTATTTTCGATACGTTATATGTGAATTTCAAGATAGAGTCAAAAATTGTAAAAAAATGACTATTAATATTTTTAAAAAAAACTGCAGTCAATTTTTTTGGCTCCCGCTATTTGTTGGAATTTTTCTGGCTGTTACATCCATTTTAATTACGCCATTCTCTGGTTTCCTAATCAGTGTAAT
>VAOX01029164.1_pt1 | contig 15161 bp, 11 predicted proteins | sample 3393891 | NCBI WGS metagenome assembly VAOX01 (sample SAMN08290429, study PRJNA428436) | hydrothermal vent metagenome | isolation source: Deep-sea hydrothermal vent chimney | place: Indian Ocean: Southwest Indian Ridge | depth 2822 m m | reverse complement strand
GCAGAAGACTTACCTGAAGCCTCATTTGCCGGTCAACAAGAGAGCTATTTAAATATTCGTGGTGTGGAAAATATTCTTGAGGCCATGAAAAGCGTCTACGCATCGTTGTATAACGATCGTGCCATTAGTTATCGGATACATCAAAATTTTTCACAAACGGACGTGGCATTATCGGTTGGTGTGCAAAAAATGATTCGCAGTGATTTGGCCAGTAGTGGCGTGATGTTTTCTTTGGACACCGAGTCCGGTTTTGATAAAGTCGTTTTTATTACCTCGGCGTATGGACTTGGCGAAACGGTTGTGCAAGGCGCGGTTAATCCCGATGAATTTTATGTTTATAAACCGTCGTTAAAAAATAATAAATCAGCAATTATCCAACGCACCCTAGGCAGCAAAGCCATTAAAATGACTTTTGGTTTTGGGACAACGAAAGACACCGCAACGCTAACTGTTGATGTGACTGAAGCACAGCAGCAACAGTTTTCAATAAATGATGACGAGGTAGAACAACTGGCGCACTATGCTCAAATAATAGAACAACATTATCAAAAACCTATGGACATAGAATGGGCTAAAGATGGTAATGACGGTCAATTGTATATCGTCCAAGCGCGCCCCGAAACGGTTCAAAGCAAAAACACACAAGCAACATTAACCCAGTATTCAATTGCTAATCGTGGCTCAGTGTTAGTTGAAGGGCGGAGTGTTGGACAAAAAATTAATCATGGCCCTGTAAAACTGATTAGCTCCATTTCTGAAATTGATAAAATTAATGATGGCGATATTTTAGTAACCGACATGACCGATCCCGATTGGGAACCCATTATGAAAAAAGCCGCTGCAATCGTTACCAATCGTGGTGGCCGAACTTGTCATGCGGCTATTATTGCACGAGAGATGGGAATTCCAGCTATTGTTGGTACCAATGATGCAACTCGTATTTTAAAAAATGACAGCGTAGTGACAGTCTCATGTGCTGAAGGCGATACGGGTTTTGTGTATGAAGGGCTGCTCGATTATCACGTTAATCATTTAGACATTGAACACATGCCAGACTTAGACGTTAAAATCATGATGAACGTTGGAAATCCTGAACGGGCATTTGATTTTCAGTTCATACCCAATTGTGGAGTGGGTCTAGCGCGCACAGAATTTATTATTAATAATACCATTGGCATACATCCAAAAGCACTCATTGAGTTTGATTCAAAACCCGAGATTATTCCGAATGATGTCAAAGCACAGATCAAAAAACGAATTGCAGCTTATGACTCAGCGACAGATTTTTACATTAATAAACTTGCCGAAGGTGTTGCAACATTGGCGGCCGCATTTGCACCAAAACCAGTCATTGTTCGATTGTCGGATTTTAAATCAAATGAATACGAACATTTAATCGGAGGTACTTTTTACGAGCCTAAAGAAGAAAATCCGATGATTGGTTTTCGAGGTGCTTCACGTTATGTCGCATCAAGTTTTAGTGATTGTTTTGCATTAGAGTGTCAGGCAATTAAAAAAGTGCGAAACGACATGGGCTTAACCAATGTTGAAATTATGATCCCCTTTGTCAGAACGGTTGACGAAGCCAAAAATGTGATTGCATTACTAAAACAAAACGGCCTAGAGCGTGGCGTGGATGGTTTGCGAATCATCATGATGTGCGAAATACCGAGTAATGCGTTATTGGCCGATCAATTCTTAGAATACTTTGATGGCTTCTCAATTGGCTCAAATGATCTGACCCAGCTCACCCTAGGTTTGGATCGCGATTCAAGTTTAGTCGCAGAGATGTTTGACGAGCGAAACGAGGCAGTAAAAATATTACTCAGCAAAGCAATTGTTGCTTGTAAAAAAGCGAATAAATACATTGGTATTTGTGGCCAAGGTCCATCGGACCATCCTGATTTTGCTCAATGGTTAATCGAGCAAGGAATTGATAGCATTTCGCTTAATCCGGACACGGTAGTAGCAACATGGTTATATCTGGCTAAACAAAGTAATTAAAATTGTAAATATGTTAAAAAAGTAATGCAATTTTTACCGTATTGATTTAACATAACTGTTCAAGGACGACAATTGTAAATGGACTTATAATGAATTTAACCAATGTTAAAACGATTAAACTAGCGTTAATTGTTTTAATTTTATACACACAGTTCAACGCTGTTAGTGCGATTGCCGATACTAACATCTCAGATACTGCGTTCAGACAGCAGAGTTCAATAGCTACAAATTTAACGTGGTCACCACTGAACTTTCCCTTTCCGGGAGCCAAAGGCATTAATGCTTATTACGTATCAAGTGCAGACTGGATGTTTGGCGTTGATTATCTCTCGAGTAATATCGCAATCAGTATCTTGTCTCTTGAGATTGGTGAAATATCTGAAAAAAACTACACCTTTCAAGCAAAACGATTTTTTGGCGATAGTTTTAATCTGACCTTGGGTATTGGCTCACGTAGTTCTGAAATAAAATTGGCCGCTAATTTGTTTGATTTAGTCGCCAATGAATATTCACAAACCGTATCAAAATTTAGAACGAATTACATACGACTGGGTTTGGGTAATCAGTGGCGGTTCAAGAAAAATTATACTTTTAGCGTTGATTGGTTTACGATCGACATCCCCTTTAGTGGTGAAGTAGAAGTTAGTGCCGCACAGTATGCCGATTCACCCGAGAGCAAAAGAGATATCGAATACTCCGAGTCCATTTTAAAATATTATCCCAGTGGCGCGACTGCTCGTTTGCGTGTTGGTATTATATTTTAAATTGTTGCACTAATTCTTGAAGCCGTTGTGCTGCCGTTGAAACTTGGTTGCTGGACTCCGATGTTTTGGTCGCACCCACCGCAGTTGCCTCATTGCTGTTATTAATATTGACAACGTTAGAATTAATTTCTAAAGCTGCAGCACTTTGTTGTTCTGATGCGCTTGCAATCTGAAAATTCAAATCCGATATCGAATCCACTGCATCGCGTATTTTAGACAAAGCGTCGCCAGTTTCAGCCATTTTTTCTTTGCCTAAATTGGCACTTTCCCGACTGTTTTCCATTTCGCTTACCGCTTGTTTTGAGGCAGATTGAAGCTGCTCTATCATGCTTTCAATTTCATTGGTTGATTCTTGAGTACGCGATGCCAGGGTGCGTACCTCGTCGGCAACAACGGCAAAACCACGGCCTTGCTCACCGGCACGAGCCGCTTCAATTGCAGCATTAAGGGCGAGTAAGTTTGTTTGTTCAGCAATACTTTTTATCACATCCAGTACACTGCCGATGTTTTCAGAATCGTCAGCAAGCTTACGTATTACGTCAGATGTTGATGTTACTTTTTGTGCTAGTGATTCTATTTCTTTAATGCTTTGATTCATAATTTCAAAACCTTGTGCTGTTTGGCTCTTGGCTGTTTCTGCACCTTGCGCGGCATTTTGTGCACTTTGGGCCACCTCGTGCACGGTTGCTGTCATTTGAGTCATAGCGGTTGCGAGTTGGTCGGTTTGTAGTTGTTGGTTTTGTATGTCGGCGGTGGTATTGGATGCGACTGCATGTAACTCTTCTGACGAGCTAGCAAGTCCATGAATTAATGTCGCCATCTCACCCAATGTTGTTTGTAGTTTTTCCATTAATAAATTAACGTTTTTAGACAGTTCACCGAGTTCATCATTTTGCAAATAATTTAAGCGCTGGGTTAAATCGCCTTCACCCTCTGCAATGTCTTTTATGGCATTAACGACATTATTAAGGGGTTTGACCAAATAACTGGCAAACAGCCAACTGAGTCCGGCACCAATTAATACCATAATAATGCTCAGGCTTAATGCAAACAAATTGATGTTAGTGCGCATGGCGTGAATGGGGGCATAGGCCTCGGCTTCGTCTATTTCACTCATGACAACCCAGTTAAGCCCTTTAATATTAACTGGTGCATAGGCTGATAAAACCGGAACATTGCGGTAATCGGGAAATATATCAAAGCCAGTATTGCCGGCTAAGGCATCGCTAACGCCGGGAGTGTTAGCAGGCTGTAATGCAATCGAGGTTTTTTTAGCTTTAATTTTGTTGAGTAATTCACTACTCATGTTAGTGGATTGCAGGGCATTGAAGTAACCGTCTGGATCTTCAATTAAAAATCGACTCATGCTACGCAGGGTTTTATCGCCAGCGACTAAATAGGTTTCACCACTATCGCCGAGTCCATTTTGTTTCCACTGTTCGTGATGGGTCATCACGGTATTAATGCGATCGATAGGCATTTGAAAAATCAAAATAGCAATTTTTTTATCACCGTCAAAGATAGGCGAAGCAATAAATGATGCCGGATCTTCATAAGAAGGAGTGTAAGTCGCAAAATCGGTAATAACAAATTCATTTGGACTCGTTAGCGCATTGGCTTTTCTAAAAACCTCACCAATGCCGGTTTGACTAAACGCACCATTTTTTAACGAGGTTGAATAATCCAACTCTTTAAATACGGAATATACAATGTCTCCGCTGTCGGGGTTAACGATAAAAATATCATAATAGCCAAACTTATCCAAATAATCCTTAATGTGCGGGTGGTAATGTTGGTGTAGTTCATCATATTTTGTCTGATTATTTAACGCCGTTAATTTGTCTTTTTCACCCAGTGGATGCTTATTTGCTTTTATATAAGCGTATTGTAATAAAACGCTATCATCATCGAGTTGATTAACCAGTTGCGTTACATTAATGGTTTTACCATTATTACGGTTACGGTATTCTGCGCTAAATTGGTTTGTGTAGTAACTTGTTAGTTCCGTGCGATATTGAGAAACATCTTCAATTGAGAGGTTATCTTTATAATTCACAAAGGCGGGTTTAAAGCCATTGGCTGCATCGATAATCATACTGTCATTTGAAAAGGTTAAAATTTGGTTGGAAATCGTTTTAAAATAACTTTCAATCGCAATTTTAGTGCTATCCCGAACAGCCGTCAGATTGTTTTTAATTTGGGCATTTAACGCGTCACTGGCATCGGTTATGGCGATGTGGCTTAGAATGTAGGCACTGGATAACGACGTTACTAAAATTAATGCAGATGCACCCAAAATTATTTTTTGTTTTATTTTCATTGTGAATAATCCGGTTATGATATCCAAGATATAGAAACTATAACCAGGAAATGTAATAGAGAATGTAATTCTGTGATAGTGCTATTGTTATCGGAATGACAGTAGCAAACTTTAATGTAAATGAGTCTTATATCAGGTTTTTGAGAAGTGGCGTAAAATACAATGACAGTGTAGTCATGCCATTGCATTTCAATACAGTTAGGCTGTATTAGATATGTGTATTAATTAAAAAAACTATTCAATTTATTCAGTTCATGTTTTAATTTTTTCTTGGCATCAAATTCAGCCTGTTTTATTTGATCTCTTGGAATTGGAACGTCAATGGTTTGATCAAAACTTGTTTCAAATGAAAAAAGATTGCCACTTTCCTTATTATTATAAATTGTTGGATCTCCAAAAATAGTGACTTTGACCAAAATTGGTATGGTCTTTGCGCTGCTGAATAATTTCTTAGCAAAACTCTCGGCTACACGAAATATATCTTGATAAATAAATTCAACGGGAATAATTATTTTTGTATCGGCTTTCGGGCTTAAGCTAAGCTTTATATTATCACCCTTTAATAACCTCTTCTTTTGGTAATACAATTCGTAATTTATAAATAGGTTTGTTATGCCAATTTCATTAGGATTGTTCGCGTTAAAATTCAAATTCACCACTACTTTTTTATCGGATGCCTTGCCTACTTTATAATCAATGAAATCAATTTGGGGGTCGACGATTTTTGTTTGCTGTATTAATTTTATTGCAGTGCAGCTAGCGAGGAAACTGATTAAAGATACAATAAATATTAATTTTAATAGATGGTTTCCGTTCATAATTTATCCTTTTTATTTTTTTATTACAAATTGTTACTGAATTGATATTTTACAATCAAAATAGTGTATTTAAGTTTGAACAGGAGTTTAAAGTAATTTGATAATTATTCAACACCTTGCGTGATGAGTTTATCAGCCTGTTGTAACATCATTGAGTCGTAAAGTGGTGGTACTACAATTGACCTGTGTTTTAATCCGATGTTTAAAACATGACACCCATAAATTAAACTGACTTTAACGATGAGGGTGCTATTATTTTTAAAATAATAAGATGGTATAAACTTAATATGTATTAGTTTTACAGGAGTAGAAAGGCTTTACTTTCGAGGTTTATAAATTGGAGGCACGGTAAAGACTTAGCAATAAACTAAAAATAAAATAAAATGTGAAATTAGCTACTTGAAAATAATCGCTTACAATTACGTTGCCCTTGAATCCATCGTTGCTTTAACTGAACACAAACCTGTTGAAGTGAAATCGCAGAACCAACTAAATATTTAAATGGAATTTCAAAATTTTCACATAAAAATAACCAATTATTCGATTCGATACCTAACTGATTTAAAATTGGTGGCTGTGATGATGTGATATTTTTTTGTTTATTTAAAATCTGGTGCGCTGACCATTCTACTAAATCAATGTAATCGGTTAATTTCATGGGAATCCCCGGAGCACTATCGTTACTCGGATTACCACTAAATGGAAATAACAGCTTGGTCTGTTGGTCAACGCGATTAGGTATTTGAGACTGACTGGCAGTGTTAACTCGGATTTTAATTGACGTGTGGTTTGATGAGTCTGTCGTTTTTGCGATACCAGAACGAATTGGATTTAAATCAATATAGGCCATACAAGCAGTTAAGGCTTTATCATCTAATAATGCTTGAGAATAAAACCGACCTTCCCAAAAACGACCAGTACAGTCGTCTTCTTTATTAGCTTGACGAGCAATCCCTTCATTTAATATACGCATAAACCAACTAATATTATTTAATCGAGAACGCCATTCTAAAGCGAGTTTCTCGACAGCAGTTATTTCTGCTTTAGTCATTGATATATTATCAATTAAGCGTTGTGTTAATACTGTGCCCTTAAAAAGTTGGTGCCAGCGGCTGACAACTTCAATAGTTGACCAACTCGTCGATTCTTGTGAATTGACATGCAATAACACATGATAATGATTATGCATGATGGCGTAATTACAAACGTCTATGGAGAAAATTTGTCCAAGTTGCAGAATTTTATCTTCAATCCACTGGCGACGATGTTCGTAGTTTTTTCCCGAAGGCATATCTTTTCCGCATAAAAATGCGCGGCGAACACACCGTGAAACACAGTGGTAATAAGGTGTGGCGTTTAGTGAAATTAACGTTTTTCGTGCTAGAGGCATAGCGCAGTCCTTTGCGTAAATTTAAAAAACTAAGTTAATCGTACTCAATTTTAAGTTTTTGTCAACTCTATTTTATGGGTGTCTTATAATAAAATGAAACTAAGTGGGCTCATCAATTCGTGGCTTAATTAAAATTGGGAAGTAGACAATAAAAAATAAACTAAACGCGGCTATCCAAAACACTTGTGATAATACAATCCATTCTGAATAATAGTTCGGACTAAAAATGGGTAAAACGATTCTGAATAAAATCGATATAGAAAAAACCAACACAATCCAAAAAATGGCGCGTGGTGGTTCAAACACGTTTCTGCCGGTGTGGCCTAATGCCACTCGGGACATCATACTCAAAGTTAACAACCCAATGCCACCAACAGTGAATGCGTGTATTTCTAGGAATGGTAGAAAACCATAGTAGGCTATGAGTAATTTGAGTGCAAAGCCAGATACGATAAAGCCATATGCTATATAGATGCTCCATAATAAGGGTTTTTTCCATATACCATTGGTATACCATCCTATCATGCGGATACTGTGTAACAGCAATAACATACCGGCGATAGCCAATAGGGTTTTTTGGTGTAAATAAAATAGGTCAAACAGCGCGTATAAAACAAATAAAATCAATGACGCTATATCAAGCCATTTAAAGTTTTTAATTGAAACTTGTTGATCAACGCCTTTTTGAATAAAAAAAGGAATAACACGCCGTGCCATAATAAATATTAACAACAGAATTAAGTACATGCCAGCGTATAATCCAATGTGTACCCCATTCGTAATAATCTGAAGCACTCCTAGGTAAAAAACACTGTTACTGATTAGTAACAATAGTAAGACAATGATAATACCGAGTTGTTTATATTGTTTTGTTTGTAAGACGGGTTTTGTAGCAAAAATAATCAGTAATATAAAAAAAAGAGTGTCTATTAATGCGATAACTGTAACTGGAACTATTGAAACAAACGGTAAAATGCGTACTACAAGCCAAGTTAGAAATACAATTAATAAGGGGGTGCCTTTAACGGTTGCAACACCTGTCCAGTTTTGGATTGCTGTTAATAAAAAACCGGCAATAACCGCAACACTATAACCAAAAATCATTTCATGTGAATGCCATGCAATCGGTGATAGTGTTGTTAGTAGTTGCGCTCCAAACGAATAAATTCCTGTCCACAGCATCATGCCAATAATGGCAAAACCGGCTGCACCTAAAAAAAAGGGTCTAAATGCTAAATCTAAAAAAGCATAATTTGAATTATTTGTTGTGGTTTTAGCGGGTTCTTCAATTTGAGGCATGGTTAGAGGATACTATAGTTAGTGACAGGCAGCTAATATTTAGACGCTAAAATAATGATCAGGATCAGGTAAACAGGGTAGTAAAGTGTATAATCACTATGCTAATTTTTGCTATTATAGTGAACTACGTCTGCTCTACTAAACTGCTATTTTTTAATGACTATAGTAGACTATTCGTTAATTTGTAATATCAGTAATTTAGTGAGGCAAAAATCATGTCAATTCAAAACAATAGTCGCAGCATTGTGCTGGTTTTAAGCATTATAATCACATTATTTAGCAGTCAGGCTTTTGCCATTAAACCGTCGCCGTTTCTAAAGTTATATGATTTGAATAACGATAAACAGGTTTCTAAAGCAGAGTTTGAAATTGCTGTTAAACAATTATTTAATAAGCTTGATCAAGACGGCGATAAAAAAATCAGTATTTTTGAATTTAGACAGCGTAATACTAAGTCTAAAAAACGCCCGCGCTTTACTAAAATGGATATAAATGCCGACGGTAAAATTAGTGAAAGTGAATTTTTACATGCTAAAAGTCCTACCGCGCAAAAACGTTTTAATCGGCTCGACATCAATCGTGATGGTTTTTTAACTCAATTTGAATTCTTTCGCCGATTAGCTAGAGCACCACAAAGTGTCATTAATAAGCGTTTTGCAAAACTGGATATTAATAATGATGCTACACTTTCTGAAGCTGAAATAATGTCAGTGCGTGTGAAGTGGTTTCATACTTTAGATCGTAATGATGATGCATTGGTTAGTGAGCAAGAAATTAGCGATGTACAACAGTAAACTTAGTGCTTATCTTTAAGCGTTAATTATTTAATCGAATTGACGATTATAATCGTCAATTTCTTCCTGAATTATTTCCATAAATGTGTCCTGCATCACAAAATAAAGGCTTCCTAGTGTCAACCCTTTAAGCATTTATTCGTTAATTATAATAAGTAGTTTTTTTATTTATTTGATAAGGGGTGGAGTAATGAAAAAAATTGTAGTGCGATATGGAATAGTGTTGCCTGTTATTATGTTGCTGTTGACGGCATGTGGCGGTGGTGCAGGTGAGACGTCGGATATTGTTCCAACTGTTGGTGCTTGTGGTGAGGTTGAATGTAAGGCATTGCCTGCTGGTGTGTATGAATCAGCTGGGCCTAATGATCCGGTAGGTAATGTGGTGACGAGTGTTGCCGTTAAAGGGGTTTTGCTTCGGGTTAGTTGGAAGGTGTGTGGTGATGATTTAAATTGTCTTTATGATGCTGTTAAACTACAGCTTGATAAGGCGTTGTCAAAAAATTTGCACGTCGCATTGATGATTATGGATTCAGATGAAGCGCCTGCTGGAGTTAAATCGCAATGTAAAACATTCGATTTTTCTTTTCGTGGTAATCCAGCAACTATGTGTTTAGCGTGGGACAAGAACTATTTGCAGGACAAGCAACGTTTGATATCTGAACTGGGTTTACGGTTTGATAGTCACCCTGCATTGGCTTATGTTTATTTTACGGGGGCTTGTTCGACTAATGGTGCTGAAGGGCATTGTCGTGTGGATCAAGCTGCTTATACAACAGCAGGTTATACACCGACAGTATTGGCTGATGCCTATGTTCAGATTATGAATATGTACCGTACTGCATTTCCATCTACGCCTATTGCATTTGAAGTTCACGCTATTTTTGACTCGGCTAGTGTTTGGAATAGTGTGTGGGATTCAGTTGCTCAGAGCGGTCGAGTTGGTGTTGCAGCTTGGTGGTGTGCCGAGCGTTTGAGTCTTAATGGTAATGAAACTACACCGGTGTGGCCAATTATTCAGAAGGCTGCTGCTAGCAGTTTTTCTGTATGTCAGACAGTGGGTGAATTTAGTAATAGTCCATATCGATTTACGGATAGTACATTGGCTTTAGATTACGGTTTGATTGATACGTGGGTTGCAGCTGATAGTGAAAAATCATTTAATGAAACTCTCGACTGGGCACAGGGCTATGCAGTGCATGCGCTTCAACCGGCAACTATTAATCGTTTTAGTGTTATTGAAACGTGGAGTGTTGACCTAAAAAATACATTGTTTCAGTCGCGCTTATTATTATTTTAGAGTTTGAATCGAGAAAAATATTTTTCATGGCAGCGGTTTTTGCGTTTGCGATCATCGATGATAGTAGTAAATTTATTCTGAGAAACTAACAGGGAAGTTATTTTCTAGCATGGATTTAAGATGTTTAACAAATATTATTCGATTGTTCTCGATAGTGAATATCTGTATGTGTTTAATCTTGTCTAATGACCAAAATAGTTTAGGTGGTTTTGCTGCATTATAAAGAGCTTGTCCGTGAGCGTATGGAATGACTGCATCGTGTTTACTGTGTATTATTAGCAATGGTACTGGTGTGATTTTTGGTGCGGCTTCAATGGGTGGGTATGCATCGGATACCATAAACGATAACGGCCATTGCACTAGCCAGGTTAGCCAAAAATTATTGAGATAATCACGGGTAATTTTACGGTAGCTGGTAAAACTACTGTCCGATATCATTCCACGAATAGAGTTTTTATATTTAGAATCCGATAAGCCATAGAGCGCAATTGCGGCGCCAAGACTTTGTCCAAATATAATAATTTTTTTGTTATCAATGTCAGGATTATTAATTAGCCAAGTTAATGCTGAATCAAAATCATGTTGTACTCCAGTTAGAGTCGGTAAACCTTCTGAGCGGCCATAACCTTGATAGTCAAATAAAAAAACATTAAATCCAGCATGGGGTAACCAAAAAACACTGCTTATATGGGCGCTGATGTTTTGGGCGTTACCGTGTAAAAATAAAACGGTGCCGTGACTGCTGTTTTGTCGACTGGGTAGAAACCAGCCGTGTAATTTAACGTCATTTTCGGTAGTAAAGTAGACATCTTGATAGTGAACATCATTGGCTTCAAGATCAGCATACTGATTACTGTCAGGTTGAAATAAGAAACCAGTACAGGCGGTAATAGTGAAACAGGAATAAAGTAGAATGAGAGTTATCTTGTGATACTTGAGTAACACTATTAATAATACCAGTTTAAGCTAATTTTAAATTCATTTTGAAGATCATGTTTAATGCCTTGTTGTAATAAGTGTAGACGTATTGACTGATCTTTATTGATTAAAAAGCTTTGAGCCAGTTTAAGTTGTTGATATGTTAAATTATTATTATTGCTATCGTAATACTGTGCAGTGGCATCTAGCCAAACTTTCCATTTTGGAGTCACTTCCCATATAAAACCAAGATTGGGTCCAATAGCTGCTGAGGCGGTATTTTTAAATCGAGCGTGAAATAATACGGTTGATTCGATTAAGCCATAAGCACGTAGTGAGTCGAATAACTGATAACTGACACCACCACCACTATTCAGATTAAATACTAAGGTATTGGGATCACTCAATACGGGCAAGCGCTGATAACCGGTTTTAAATTTCCAGCTAATGGGTTTGAAATATTGAGTACGCTGCTTTATGGAATATATACTAAAAAAATCAAGTCGCTCAAGGTATATTTGACCGCGATCAGTATTGGCTCGAGCAAAAATATCTAGAAAGTTAATTTGTAACCCATCGACATAACCGTCGTTATTGTCGAGCAAGTCATGATAGGCCGGACGCCAATTGAATTCGATAAAATCTTTATCAACTTTGTTACCATAAGATATTTGCACACGTGATGACTTATGGCCTTGTTCGGGACGTATCTCAGGTTGTTTTGCTAATGGTATGCTGATTGATGGATTTAATTTATTTCGAACTTTGAGTATTTTTAAAGAACGTTTTGCGTATTCTGTTCGGTTAAGTTCGTTTGATTTGTATTTATATTGTAAATAATTGTAGGCAATATCGACAATGTAAATCTGTTGTTGTTCATTTAATGCTTTGAACTTTGGATTTGATGTTGTATTTTTTCCATTGACATAATCTAGAATTAGAGGCAAATTTTCACCCGAAAATTCTTCGAGTTGGTATTTTAAATTGGTTAATAATGATGGCCGATAGCGCGTTTTTGTAACAAGATTTTTATCTACAATTACACGAACAGTATCTGCTGGTATTACATCTAGCGGAAATTCAGCGGCTAAGTTTAAGCCGGGTCTGGCAACATCCAATAACGCCAGTAATTGATAGGAGCAGTTTTCGTCAAGAAAATAATAATCAAAAATTGTTTTTCGTAATTCCCACATGTGCTGCAACATACGGTTGGATTCTTGAGCTGTTAGGTTGAGTTCATATTCCCAAATGTCGCGGTTCTCAAGATCGTTATATTCATTCACTTTATCGTAATAAGGTACTATCGCAAACAGACCTGGGTAACCTCCTGCGAGTCCTTTTATTGCAAATGCAAGTCCGTTGGTTTCGTTGGTATTGGCTGCGTAAGTGATTGCGTAGGATGTTAAATAATTTTGTTTTTTAGCAGCAGGCGGATCAACGCGTAATAAGGTATGACCAAACATTGAACCGGGATTATTAATATACGCTGCTGGAAACGCGAGCGTCACCCTATTTGGGTTGATAGACGCTATCCACTTATCATAATCGGGACAATTGACAATGGGGAGTGCCGTTTTAAGTTTAGGTAGTTTGCCAATAAACCAATTTTTTCGAGCAACGAATAAACATTGTGGGTGGTCATTGGGATTATTAATAAAAATAGGTTCGAACAGCGCCTGTAGTGTTGCTGTTAATTCCGCCTTGGGATCGACTTTACCTTGAGGAGCAAAAAAGAAATTACTGCTATCTGCCTGGCTGGTGTAACCCGAACTGATCAAATTTGGACGATAATGTAACAGATCACGCCAACTACTGAGCTCATCAAGGCGTAATTGCAATGATTGTTCAATAAACGTTTGGATTTTTGGGTTAGTGCTACCGGCAAAGCTGGCTTGAGCGGAAAAAAAGTATAATACAATAAAGAATAGTGCGCTAAGTTTAAACGAGATACCCATAATTAGTTTGACGGTGTGTGGGAAAGTGAACAATAATCATAATTTTATTAATAAAAAAACCCGGCGAAGAACATACCGCCGGGTTTTCAACAATGTAACTTTTAGAAAATTAGATTGTGTATGCAGCTAATGTTGCATTTTTAGCCATAACTGAATCTAAACTAGCTAAAACTTCACCAACAGTTGAATTTTCTGAAGCAAAGATTGAATCAAAATTTTCACGTGTTGTTTTGTAGAAAGTTGCTTTATCTTGAGCAGCAATACCCATTAGGTTAGCAATTGTTTCTAAAGACTCGCCTTTACCAATAGCCATGTCGTGAGACACTTTATCGATGTTAGCAGCCATAAATGTTGATAATGCAGCTGATTTAGTAACAACGCCATCAGCAGCACAACCAGCAGTACCAGAAGTAATACCAAAAGTTTGGTTACCGGATGTACCATTGGTGGTAGCAGCCATTACTTGTGAACCAGTTCCTGTTTTACCGTCAAAAACCATTGATCCCCAACCACAACCAACATTGTTTGGGCCTGCGTTTGCTGCACTGATGCTAGCGATTGTTAAAACTGTTGCAACTAATAATTTTTTCATTTTATAACTCCGTGTCTAATTTAGATATTAATATTTACTTTGATTAAAAGTAGCCAATTATATAATTGAAGTTTGATTATCCAGTTAAATTAACATGCTGTCTAACTGTTTATTATGTAATAAAAATAAAAATAACTTATATGTGAAGTTATCGTATTTTATTAGTAGCTAGATTATAGAACAGGATGGTGTAAATACAATAGTATATAAAAGATACGAATGTTAAGTTATATTTAACATCCGTATCTTAAACTAGTATTAAAAGGTTTGTTTGACAGTAATATTTAAATACTGCACCCAATCTTCATCTACCGTAAAAGCATCAGAACGGCGTAAGGACTTGGACTTAACGTAGGATGCTGTCAACCATTTGTGGTTATAGCCGATACTGTAGCCCCATCCCGACATTACTGTGGGTTTTCCGTTAGTCACGGCATTGACTTCACCAATGTCATAAAACAGGCTAACAGTTAGCGGTGCAAGGAGATTTTTTTTGTGCCACGGTAACGTCCACAAGCCAACAGGCAGTATTACATCATTTCGCAACGATACACCATTATCATTGGATACGACGTTTTCTTTGAAACCCCGTATGGAGTATTCGCCTCCAAGTACAAACTGTTTTTCGCCATATAAAGCTTGATTGGCGTATTGTGCGTTAATTGCATTTTGAATTGAAAATGAGTAACGCGATGATGTTAAGTATCGTTGACGATAGTAACCGTATACTTTGAGCAAGTTATACTCAGCGTGCGGTTGCGATTGTTGAATAGTATCTGAATTTTTTATTGCACCGAATAAAGGCAGTCCGTTTGTTAGGCTTGGTGAAATAATAAGTGTCGAGTTTTGAAAATACTGGGTATAAGTTAAGCCATAATTAATATTCGCTATTTGTCGTGAGGAGGTTTTAATCTGAGTGTCGTTAATGTAACTTTTTCGTTCGCTAAATTCAATTTTGACGGTATTCTCAATTTTATTTTGCTTGCTTCGAGACAGGATTCGATTAACCG
>VAOX01066011.1_pt1 | contig 15198 bp, 9 predicted proteins | sample 3393891 | NCBI WGS metagenome assembly VAOX01 (sample SAMN08290429, study PRJNA428436) | hydrothermal vent metagenome | isolation source: Deep-sea hydrothermal vent chimney | place: Indian Ocean: Southwest Indian Ridge | depth 2822 m m | reverse complement strand
GGCCAAAGCCATGTTAATTACAGCCGGTGCAAAAGTGACGAGTAGTGTATCAGCCAATACAGATTATTTGCTTGCTGGTGAAAAAGCCGGTTCTAAACTGAGCAAGGCTAGATCACTTGGTATTAAAGTAATCGATGAAGAAACACTGAAAAAATGGTTGCATAACTAGGGAACCAATTTATTCGACATTAATTTTCTCTTACGGTTTGATAATGCTCAGGATAGCTTCCGGCAAGGCAGGTTATGGCACCATTCTTTAAAGAAAGTATTGTTGATACTGTAAAAACAGCCATCCGGTTGAGGAGAAAGCCATGATTAGCATTATCGGACAGGTTTTCCATGTGTTTTAAAATGGAAAGCCTCAGCATCAAACGAATGTGTTTTGCAGGCTTGCCTAAGTGGGAATATAACAGTGAAAAGGCCTCATCAAAAACAGGCCAGTTAATCTGTTTTGCGAGCTGGAGTAGTGGATGTTTGGGGTTTAGCTGATCGATTAAATCAGCAAACAAAAAATTACCTTAAAGGTTGTTACGGCTCTTTGGCTTGTTCAATGGTCACCTCTGGTTCGTCTGACGCTGGATGCAAACAATAACGGTAGCAGAATAGAATGCTGGATATGTTACTGGCGAAAAAACGTGCGGCAGATAGAAAAGCATGGCTGGAGCAGAAAGAGGCGTTGACCATAGTGTGAAATCAGCCTCTGGTAAGCACTCGCCGTCGACTGTGTACATACAGTGCAGGTAACAGATTGGTTGCAAGCAGTGAACTGAAAAGTACGCCTCCCATAACCACGATTGCCAGACCCTGTTCCGGTGCGGCACCAGCTCCCCAGCCCAGAGCGATGGGTGACATACCGAGTATCGCCGTAAGCGTGGTTAATACAATAGGGCGTAAACGGGTATGTACCGCTTTGCGGACGGCCTCTTCGACAGGCAGACCCTCATTCTCACTGCGCTGTGCATAGGTCAGCAGAACAATACCGTGATTGAGGCTTACTCCAATCAGGGCCAGAAAGCCGATCAGGCTGGTCGCATTGAGCCCAACACCACTGATCGTTAGCGCCAGCAGTCCCCCAGTCAGTGCCAGTGGTGCCTGTAGTAGCAGGATCAGTGGTATGCGTAAATTGCCGAATTGCAATACCATAACGCCCAATGTAAGCGCCAGTGCTACCAGTCCCGCCAGTCCCAGTACCAGCGCGGTGTGTTCGAGTTCGAGGAACAGACCACCAAATTTCAGTCGGTATCCGGGTGGCATATGCAGACTGGTCATGGCCTGTTTCGCTTTTGCAATAACGCTGCCCAGTGGACCAAGAGGCGTGGCGAGAATTTCCACTGCTCTGGCACCATTCAGGTGGCGCAACTGGTTAGGTACGATGGTTTTGCGTAGGGTTGCCAGACGAATCAGCGGTTGCCATCCTGTCGCTGTTTTTATGGGTAACTGACCAAGTTGTTCAGGTGTCTGGTAGCTGGCATCTGTCAGCCGAACATAAAGTGCAAGGTTACTGATGCCATCGGGAATCCGGGCAATCACGCGTCCGCGCAATAATGGTGTGATTTGTGCAAACAGGGCACGTGGTGTCAAACCGGCCAGACGTAATGCATCTGTTCGGGGTTCAATACGTAACTGGTTGACCGGATAGGCATCATTGTTGAACACATCGGCCAGGTCCGGTACCTGTTTGAGACGCGCTGTGACCTGTAGTGACAGTTTCCTCAGAGTCTTGATGTGATTACCGATGAGCGCGATTTCGAAGGGCTGAGGCAAACCGGACAGGCTTTCTCCGACACGTTCGATAGTCGGTGTGTCAATACTTTGCTGCACATCGGGTTGGCGAGAAAGGGTTAGTAGATGGTTGGCCAGTGTATTCAGATCATTGCCGGTTTTGTTCGGAAATAGCACGATCTGGATCTCTCCAGCTGAGCTGAGTTCAGTATAGGCAGTGTTCTGTGCAGAGCCGATGCGCGCATATACCTGAGCCACAGCCGGATCGCTACGTAGTCGTTTACTAATCTTATTCACCGTTGTCACCGTTTCATCCAGTGAGGTGCCGGGAGGCAGGGTGAAGCTGTCCAGGAGCACACCGGCATTGGGCAGTGGTAGGAAGTTGACCGGTACCAGTCCGGCCCCCGCCAGAGAAAGAATCAGCAAGAACAGAACACCGCCCGTACTTATAAAGGGGTGATGCAGGGTGAAGTCGAGTAAGTGCGAATTACCGCGTCCCAGCCATCGCATGAAATATCCCGCTGATCGTGTCGGCAGTGGGAGAGTGTGTGTACGGGATAGTATTGCCGGGATCAGTGTTAACGAGACCAGTAATGAAGCGAGTAAAGCCAGACTCATCGCCAGTGCAAAAGGCCGTGAAAACAGACCGGCAAGGCCACCGACAGCGATCAGAGGCAGGTATGCACTGACGGTGGTTAAGGTGCCTGTTACGTCGGCTCCAAAAATATCACGCAGACCCTTGCGCACACCGTTGGTACCCATATGCCCCTGTTCCCAGCGGTGGTAAATGGATTCCAGTACAATGATTGCGTCATCCAGCAACAACCCAACAGCTACCGCCAACGCACCCAGAGTGAGCAGATTTAATGTCTGCCCAATAGCGTACAGTCCGCCTATGGCCAAAAGTAATGAAACAGGAATCGAAATCGCCAGTATCGCGGTATGCCGCTGCCAGCCAAGAATCCACCCGAGCACGATCAGCGCGAGCAATCCACCTACCAGCAAGCTGCGTCCCAGATCACCACCAATAAGGTTCACCAGATAACTCTGACGGTAGATTGAGACCCATTTGGCACCAGCCGGAAGCTGGTCATGCAAATGTTCCAGGATGGCCGTTACCTGTCGGTTCACTGGCACGGTTGATGCATTGGGCTGTTTGAAAATAATCATCCCCAACGCAGGCTGACCGTTGAGGCGGACGGCCGAATGAATCGGGATGCCCGTATGTACGACTCGTGCCACTGCTGAAAGCGGTACAACACCTTTGGTGCCCTGTACCGGAATGGCCGCAAGTTGCTCCGGTTGTAACGGCAGACTTCTGGCTTCAATCAGCAGAGACTGATGACCTAGCTGTAGTTGTCCTGCTGGCGCGAGTAGTGCCTGATCAGACAGGGCGGTTTCGATATCTGTAAGGTTGACACCGGCGTTGCGCATGAGCAAAGGGTCAGGTTGTATCCACAATGCTGGATCACCCGCACCGAACAGATCAACCTTCTGTACGCCGGGCAATGCGCGCAATGCCGGCAAAATACGTGTTGCCACATCCAGGCGTGCTTTCCATAGTGGTACACTCGGCGGGATCTTCATGGCGTAGTCAGCCACCTCGTTGATGGCATTGCCGGTGATCTGAGTCTGTAGCATAACACCAGCAGGTAGCTGTTTGCGTGCCCTGTCGATGGCACTGTAGACCATCTGCAGGGCGATGTGTGGATTGGTACTGGAGGTGAAACGTGCGGTGAGTTCGGCAGTACCTTCACCCATGGTGCTGCGTAAATTGCTCAACCCCTGCAGGCCTAGCAACTGCGCTTCCAGTGGTCGGACTAGCAGGGTTTCAACCTCTTCTGCCGAAGTGCCAGGATCATGCGCAATAATGCTGATCTGCGCCATATTGAATGGTGGCAGAACTTCGATGGGGATGTGAAACCAGGCGTACAGTCCGTACCCGATCAGGGTAAGGTAAATCAATACCCATAGTGCTGGACGTTTCAGCAATGCCAGTACGTTCATCAATCGGGTGGCATATAGTGTTGTGCAAAATCACGATGGAACAGGCGGTCGCTATCGCGTACCACTACGAGCTCTCCCGGTTTGAGTCCCTTTATGATCGTACCTGTGGTTGCCCCATCCGGCACCAGGTCTACAGACCGAGCCTGTAGCTTGCCGTGTTGTTTCACCATGACCCACCAGCGAGAATGATCCAGTACCAATGCTTCGACGGGTACCTGCACAGCGGCACGGGCGGCTGCCTGTAGTACGATACGTCCCGATTCGCCACTAACCCATGCATGATTGTTGGTACGCTTGTCTACAGTTGTTAGCCACAATTCACGCCCACTATTGGCATTGAAACCAGGTGCGACCGCTGTTACCCGTACTTTAATTGGTTTGCCTCCCTGTAGTGGGTAAAATAGACCCTGGACACCTGTCGTCGGCGTCCAGCCCAGTGGAAAAAACTCAGCGTGTAGCAGGATGCCTTCTTCGGGTACAATCTGGATTACCTGAGTGCCAGCCTGCAAATCCATTCCAGCCGCCACTGCAATTGCAGCGACGTGTCCGTTTATGTGTGCACGTACGTTGGCGATTCCCTTCAGACGTGTAAAACGTGTGCTTGCTGTGGTTAACGCCGACTTTGCCTGCAATGCATTGGCACGTGCGCGGTCGAGTGCCATCCGGTCGGTAAAAGCTGGGTAACGGCTTTTGGCTGAAGCTGCCGCATCGCGGATGAGTTGCAGATTTTTAGCTGCTGTAGTTCTGGATTCGCGAGCATCGGCAAGGCGTGGTGCAAGCAAAGGACCACCCAAGGTTAGCAATATCTGATCGGGTTGAATGGCTTCACCCAGACTCACTCTAACGTGTGTAACCTGAGCGGATTCTCCGGCACGAAGCCAGATTGGCATGGCGGTAGTCACTCGACCAAATCCCGTGATTGTTGGTCTGTATTGCACTGCCTGTGCAGTCTGGATTTGATTTGACCCATTATTATCACTATCAGCCAGGGCGGGTAGTGTTGTGAGTCCGAATCCAGCAAGCAATAGAGTAAGCAGGAAGCTATGCCAGTGATTTTGGTTTGAGCACATATCTATTGTTACCAGAAGGTAAGTATCAAAATAAATTAAAATTACCTTAGCTCTATAAGAGCTTTAAAGCATCATTATACCAAAACATTAAATTGATAAAAATACGAACTGGTAATAATTTACTTTCGACAAATATGATTGACAGAACAAGATTATGTTGTTGTTATCATAACACAGAATTTTGAACGCTCTCTGCTATGAAGCGGTTTTTTTCTGTTATTGGATATGAAAATATTCTTCAATATTATCCACCAGATCGAGTTCTTTCTCGGACAGAGCAATCAATTTTCCAGCTTTTATCTCAATCATGATCGCCTGTATGACAGGATCAACCTTGTGGATTAATTCAGTGCCATTGTTTCTTTCTGAGATAATCATTTTAATGTTTTGCCAGGTGGTATACAGTTCAGCTTTTCGTGTTTTGATCAATGCTTCATTGTTAATGATGGTAGAAGGGTACTCGTTGAGTATCAGCAGCTCCCGACCCAGGTAATCCATCCATGCAATTTTTCTTCCATATTCATGTTTGAATTGTGTTGTAACGATCAATTGACCGGAGAACTGGTTGATGGCGGACGCTAGTGCGGGCAGGTCATCCATCTCGGCGACCTCAACTGATACCAGGTTAAACCAGGCGTTTTGCAAGGCGATTCCCCTCGATAAAGCATCAGCACTATTCCTTTCTCGATTGATCCGATTTAATTCACTCATCGCCCTACTAATCTTTGTAAACTGTTGTTTGAATTTGTCATTGTTCTTATTGTCGATTTCGTCCAGCATGTCTTCTGCTGGTGACTCCATCTGTATAAGTTGCTGATTAATTGTATCTTCAGCTAATGGCTTCGCGCTGGTAACTGGTGCTATAAATGCCGTTCCTAAAATAGCCGATAGAACAAATTTTTTATATTTTCTAATCATGTTTTTTCCTGTTAGTGTTAATCACCCGAAGGTATTTGTTACTTGATCAACATGGGTGTTGAACTGGCTGGAACTATCATGCTGATTACTTTTTAAAATATTTCTAAATACTTTTATCCTGTTGAAGACAGTTTACGATATAGTGCATTGCGACAAACTTTCTCGAACATTACCTTTTAGTAAGGGTGATTCATAATTGTAGTGGTCAAGTAAATTTGTACACATTAATGAGAACAAATTAATGTTTCTGTCGCATTAGGCGACAAAAATTTATGCATCATTTTCTGCGCTTCGATAAACGGCTATAAAAGCTATGCGACTAGTCTGGCTACCATCTAGAAAAATTTATTTTTCCTGATGTTTTTTATAACCACCTGAATTCAACCTTAATTTTTCCTTACGGTTTGGTAACGTTGAGGATAGCTTCCGGCAAGATGAACTATGGCACAATTCTCTAAGTATTATTGATACTGTAAAAACAGCCATCCGGTTGAGGAGAAACACATGATCAACATTGCTAATATACATCCCATGCTGATCCACTTTCCCTGCTACCGGTATCCTGATATTTTTTCTTCTGTTAACCACCGCCTGGTTTGGCGGGCATCTGGTTTATAATCTGGGAGTAAATGTAACGCTGCCAGTATTAAAATAAAGGTCCTGTATGAACTTTAAGATTTCAGCAGAACGTATTGGTCAACTGAAATTGACACAGAATTATTCGTGTTTTTACATTTAGAGATAAAGAATATGAAATTACAAAACAGACAATTACTTTCTATCATCCTGGCTACAGCCGTAACGTTTGGCGCAGGTCAGGTTCATGCGGATTCATCCGATAAAGATTTTACAGGGATTCTGATCCAGCAACCTTTAACGGCTGCTCAACTGGTGCAACTGACTTCTCAGGATGAAGATCACATGCAAGGCTCTATTCATGTCCCCTGGTATAAGGATGGAGAGGATATGCAAAAACAGGCTAAAATATCGCGCAATAAAGCCGTTGCGCTTGCGGTAAAAACTGGATTGGGTAAAGTAGTGAAAGCCGAACTGGAGGGAGAAGAAGGTTTCCTGACCTGGGAAATAAAAATTCTTGGGACGCATAATGAAAAATATAAGTTGTGGCTGGATGCGGGAACAGGCAAAGCAATGTTTATCAAAATAAAGGACCTTAAGCATGATGATGACTAACCGCCCATGCTTCGCATGAGAATATATAACATATTAGTCAGTCAGGTATCGACGGCCGGTTTAAGATGATGAAAGATATGTCCTTGCAAAAGAATTTATCACGAATGTTGCTTATGAGCGCACTGGTGGTGCTAAGCAGCTGTGCCAGTTATCAGCCGCACCCGCTTGTAGATCAGTCGCCACTGGCGACCAGCCTCAAAATGCTACAGGTTAGAGCATCCGCGTTATACAAAGGCTCTCAAAGGTGGTATGAAATTAATCCAGCTAATGGGCTTGATCTTACCGAAGTTGCTATTTTAGCGGTGCTCGGCAATCCGGGCTTACGTGCAAAACGTGCAAAACTTGGTGTTGCCAGTGCTCAGGCCTTTGCCGCAGGCTTATTGCCCGATCCGCAGCTGTCTGCTGGTTTTGATAAAGTTATGGGTAATACCACTGCTCTGGTCAGTGGCTGGGGAGGTGGACTGGCGTTCGATATGGTGCCGTTAATTACCCGCCAGGCACGTATTGATGCTAAACAGAATACAAAAACCAGAATAAAGCTGGAATTGTTATGGCGGGAATGGCGGGTGATACAGCGGGCGCAAACGCTGGCAGTTCGCTACCGGCTCGAACAGCAGCGGCTGGTACTGTTGCACCATATGCGTAACCTTTATAAAAAGCGTTTTCAGCATTCTCTACAGGGTTTGAAACAGGGCAATATTACGCTGGATGTCAATGGTACTGATCTGACCGCACTGCTGGCTACATTCAGCCAGATCAACCAGCTTGAGCAGACTCATAATCAGACTCGGCATAAGCTTAGTCTGCTGCTGGGCCTGCAGGCAGATGTGCCTTTTTCCATCAGTCCTCTGCCGACTGACCATACACTAACTTATGCCCTTATAAAAAAACGGTTGCAACAGCTTGCCGACGTGCGCCCAGATTTACTGGCATTAAAAGCCGGTTATCGGGCGCAGGAAAATCGTATCAGAGCCGCTATTCTGGCGCAGTTTCCTTCCTTTACTCTGGGCATTAGCCGTGCCCGCGATACCGGCGGGGTGAATACCAGTGGTTTAACCATTGGGCTGACCCTGCCTGTTTTTAATGGTAACCGGGGTACGATTGCCGTTGAAAGAGCAACTCGAAGCCTGCTACAAAGGGAATATCAGTCGCGACTGGCACAGGCCGATAATGATGTAAAGCGCCTGCTTGATCAACAGGTGATTGTGCGTAGACAAGGCAGGAATCTGGCGGCTTATTTACCGCGATTACAGTCTATCGTCACACGTTCTCGCCGTGCCTATAAACGTGGTGATATTGATGCGCTGACCTTTCTCAATCTGGAAACTACCCTGCTCAACAAACAACTGGAAGTGATTACTTTACAGCAAACTCAGTGGCAGATATATATTGCTTTGAAAACCTTACTGGCTCTGCCGGACAGTACGGCTGGTTCCCTAATCAGTCGTAATACGATAGCGATTAAACCATGAACAGGAAATTTTTTTTTAGCCAGCTAATTATTTTTACCGGCATCCTGTTCTGTCTGATTGCCACCACCACACAGGCAACGCAAACGCCTGTTGTGAGTATAAAAACAGCGACTGTTGTACGCACACAAATAGGTGATACGCTTGTCAGTTACGGCATTCTGGAACCGGATCCGGATCAGATTATCAGTCTGTCACTATCTCATGCAGGATTAATTAATCGTGTCTGGGTGCGTCTGGGTCAGCGGGTTAAAGCAGGCGATAAACTACTGGAGGTGATTACTGCACCGGATGCACGCATGCAATTTTTACAGGCGAAAAGTGCAGTTGGTTTTGCTAAACGTGGGCTGGTACGCCAGCAGCAGTTATTGGCAGAACAACTGACAACCAAAACGCAACTTGAGATGGTACGCAAAAAATTAAAGGATGCGCGGACTACCCTTGATGCCCTGCACAAACGTGGACTGAATAAAATAGAAGAAACCTTATATGCCCCCACCAATGGCATTATTACCCAGCTAAACATTTCTCAGGGACAGCGTGTACCCACCAATACAACAGTTGCTCTGATTGCAACACAGGAACACTTAATTGCACGGCTGGGTATTGAACCCGAAGATTTAAGTGAGGTTCAGCCGGGGACACCGGTGACGATTATTTCGGTATTCGTTCCTGATATCAAAGTAACCAGCCAGATCCGCGAAGTACATGCCATGATCGACCCACGTACTCATCTGATCGAAGTATTAGCTCCTATACCTGACCAGCAGGCAGGTAAACTGGTTCTGGGGAGCCACATTATCGGTACTATTCATCTGCCTTCTCATAGGACACTGGTGGTACCACGCAGCGCGGTACTTGGTACGAAGAATAAAGCCTATCTATTCACAGTGAGTCAGGGGCGGGCGCAGCGAATATCGGTACACACCGGCATACAAACCGAGAAATTAATAGAAGTTAGCGGTGATATTCAGGCCGGTGACAGGGTTGTTACATCCGGTAATTATGAACTGCGTAATGGCATGGCAGTGAGAATAGAACAGAAATGAAACTTTCTCACTGGGCAGCCGGTCACCGTCGTTCTATCCTGTTTCTAGTCCTTATTCTAGCACTTGGTGGTTTGGTTGCTGCCTTTAAACTTCCTGTCGCCCTGTTTCCACACGTTTCCTTTCCGCGTGTCGTGGTAACACTGGACGCAGGCGATCGTCCGGCTAATCAGATGGTTATTGTGGTTACCCGGCCGGTTGAACAGGCAGTGCGTTCGGTGCCCGGTGTGGTGTCATTGCGTTCAAAAACCAGTCGCGGTAGCGCTGAGCTGTCTATAAACTTTGCCTGGGGCGATGATATGATCGCTGCAATGCTGCAGGTAGAATCTGCAATTAATCAGATATTGCCAGCATTACCCGCCGGAACCCGCTTTACTGTGCGGCGCATGGACCCCACGGTTTTTCCCGTTGCGGCCTACAGTTTAACCTCAAACAGTCAGTCGCTGGTGCAATTGCGTGATCTGGCCAAATACCAGTTGGTTCCTCTGCTATCGTCAATCAACGGCGTTGCGAAGGTGATGGTAATGGGGGGTAAGCAGGCGGAATATCGGGTTGAAATCAACCCGGATAAACTGGCCGCTTATGGCCTCACGTTCAGCGATGTTGTCAGATCGGTATCAGCCAGTAATGTGTTGCAGGCAGTTGGTCGCCTTGAAGATCATTACAAATTATATCTGTTGTTATCGGATACCCGTATCCGTTCGCTGCACACATTGGAAGAAACTGTATTACGCAGTGGTACCGATGGTCTGGTACGGCTAGATGATATTGCCAGTGTCTATGCCAGCACCAGACCACAATGGTTACGTGTTACCGCCGATGGACATGATGCTGTACTGGTGCAGGTTTACCAGCAACCGGGAGGAAATACGGTACAGATTGTTGCGGGTGTTAAACAGCAGTTAAAAAATTACGCGAGTAAAATACCCGCAGGTGTAAAAATTGCGAATTGGTATGACCAGAGTCAGCTCATTACCGAATCGGCAAAAAGTGTGCGTGATGCGATTGCTATCGGTGTTGCACTGGCGGCTCTTGTCCTGCTGATTTTCTTACGTAGCCTGAAAATTACCCTGGTGGCAATTCTGATTGTGCCGGCTGTACTGGCAAATACCATTTTACTGCTGAATGTTTTACATATGAGCTTTAATATCATGACACTGGGAGGTATGGCTGCTGCTGTCGGCCTGATTGTTGATGATGCCATTGTAATGATCGAACATATTATCCGTCGCCTGCGCCAGCACAGTAATGATGTAGCGCTGACTATTCGTGAAGCGGCAATTGAATTTACCTCACCGCTGACTGGTTCTTCTGCTGCGACCATTATTATTTTTATCCCGCTGGCATTTCTAGGTGGCGTCACAGGTGCTTTTTTCAGGGCATTATCACTGACGATGGCCAGTAGCCTGTTTATTTCTTATTTGCTGGCATTGCTTGCGGTGCCATTACTTGCCGAACATCTGCTGACTAAAAAAGATGCACAAAAAGAAGATGCAGGCCCGTTCTTTAGCAGAATACAGCAAGGTTACTGCAAATTGATGCAACGCCTGATGAAAACCCCGTTATTATTATTTATCGGTATTATTCCTCTGCTCGCTATCGGTTATATTAGTTACCAGCAGGTTGGTTCCGGTTTTATGCCACACATGGATGAAGGTGGTTTTGTGCTGGACTACCGCAGTCCAGCAGGTACCTCCTTAACCGAAACCGATCGCCTGCTTCGGCAGGTTGAAAAAATTCTGCGGGCAAATCCGGCGGTGGAAACCTATTCACGACGTACCGGTGCACAGCTAGGTGGTGGTCTGACCGAAGCCAATGAAGGTGATTTTTTTGTGCGCCTGAAACCTTTTCCGCGGCCACCAATAGATAAGGTCATGGATAATATTCGCTTGCATATAGAAAAACAGGTTCCCGGTCTGGACGTTGAAATGGCGTTGTTAATGGAAGACTTGATTGGTGATTTAACCGCCGTGCCGCAGCCGATTGAAATCAAACTTTTCAGTAATAATAATGCGCAATTAATGTCTGTTGCTGCCAGCGTGGCAAACGCTATCGAAAAAATACCCGGTATTGTCGATGTAAAAGATGGCGTGATACTGGCGGGTAATGCGATTAATATTATTGTCGATCGCGATAAAGCTGCGTTAGAAGGTATTGATCCGAACCAGGTCACCAAACAACTAACCGCCTGGTTTAACGGGCTGGTTACCACGCAGATACAGAAGAACATCAAGTTAGTTGGTGTCCGTGTGTGGGTACCTGCCGCCGTTCGTGATAAAACCACCGCTTTTAAAAAAATCTGGTTACGCGCTCCGGATGGGCATCGTTTTCCGCTTAAACGCATTGCCCACATCAGTATCGAAAGTGGTCAGCCACAAATTGATCGGGACAATCTAAAACGGGTGGTGGCAGTCACCGGACGAATTAGCGGACGCGACCTTGGCTCAACTATCCGTGATGTCAAACGGGTGCTGGCACAACCAGGCCTATTACCTGCAAACATGTATTACAAACTTGGTGGCCTGTATAAACAGCAGCAGATTGCTTTCCGCGGGTTGCTGGCTGTGTTTATTGCCGCGTTGGCGCTGGTTTTCCTGTTGTTATTGTTTCTGTATGAAGAGTTTGCTGCCGCTATTGCCATTATGGTTTCACCATTGCTGGCCATGACCGCTGTTTTTACCGGCCTGTGGCTGACCGGTATCGAACTGAATATTACTGCAATGATGGGTATGACCATGATTGTCGGCATTGTCACCGAAATATCAATATTTTATTTTTCGGAATACCATGATCTTGTGCGCAATAACACCGAAAAAACGCTTGCATTGATTCAGGCAGGCAATAATCGCCTGCGCCCCATCACCATGACCACCCTGGCTGCCATTCTCGCACTGTTGCCTCTCGCGCTGGCATTAGGCCAGGGGTCGGCCATGCAGCAACCACTAGCAGTGGCTATTATCTCCGGCTTATTAGTACAGATTCCGCTGGTGTTAATCGTTATGCCGTTGCTGTATAAATTTTTGGCGGGGATTAAATTTTGATCAGATACGCAATGGTTGTTACTGTCGAATAGTCTGTTATCGGTAGTGGATGATACTACTGAGTTGCATAAAAAGAATACGCCTCATTCAGGACCGTCAGCCGCAGGGATGCGGATGTCGAGCCTACATGGATGTATTTACTGCGTGTCTTGAATGAGGCGTATTCTTTTAAGGAACGCCAGTTTACACTACGCTATCGTATAACAGAGCCGTCTAAACATTGTCCTTTGGAAAGCTTCCGAGCAGATACTGACCGGATTTAGCGGCAGTGATTGCCCGAGGTAGAGATAAATCATAGGATGCACAAATGAAAGTTCTACTCGTCGAAGATGATAATCGCGCCGCCGCCTATCTGGTGAAAGGACTGAATGAAAGCGGTTATGTTGTCGATCATGCTGAAGAGGGAGAAACCGGCCTGCATTTTGCCCTGACGAATGATTATGATGTCTTAATCATTGACCGCATGTTACCCAAACGTGATGGTCTGTCCCTTATCCGTATGTTACGCGCGGATGGCAATGAAACCCCGGCGCTAATACTCAGTGCTCTGGGTGAGGTGGATGACCGGGTGGATGGACTGCGTGCTGGTGGTGACGATTATCTGGTAAAGCCGTATGCATTTTCAGAGCTGCTCGCCAGGCTGGAAGCACTGGTACGACGCAAAACAACGCAGCAGGGAATAAAAGAACTTCGGCTGGCAGACCTGCAAATGAATTTTATCACCCACAGGGTAACACGTGCTGGAAAATTAATTCGCCTGCAACCGGGTGAATTACGTCTGCTGGAATTTTTAATGCATCATGCCGGGCAGGTGGTCACCCGTACCATGTTATTGGAACACGTATGGGACTTGCACTTTGACCCGCAGACAAATGTTATTGACACACAGATCAGTCGTTTGCGGGCAAAAATAGACAAAGGCTTCGAGCGACCTTTATTGCATACCATACGTGGTAAAGGATACAGGCTAGATGAAATCACGTAGATTATTACGCACCACTGCGATGCGTCTGGCCATGCGCTACGCATTATTTTATACCATACTGATTGCGACGGGGCTGGGTGCACTTTACTGGGCAAGCGCCCGGTATGTTGACGCTCAGATAACCGCCAGTCTGGAGCATGAGGCGCATAAACTTGCCAGGCTGGATCAGCAGCAGGGTAGACAAAAAATAAAAAAAATTCTGGCATCACAGAATACCGGATTTAATGAGAATCGGTACTATTTTCTGTTAGAAGAGGGCAAGCCGGTTAAACGCACCGGCTTTTTTCTCAAATGGCCGCCTGCACTGAAAGCCGATGGACGGGTGCATAATATCTGGTTTGAAGATAATTTAATTCGTGACCGGAAAAAGGTTCAGGATGGCTACTGGCCGATGATTGGTATTACCCTGAATGACGGTGCCCGACTACTGGTGGCGCAGAGTGTGGGTGAGGCAGAGGATTTGCAGGAATTCACTTTAGCTACCATGGCCGCTATTCTGATTGTTTCTTTTAGTCTTGCACTAATTATGGGCTGGCGCCTGGGTCGCACCATGTTGCGTCGGATAGACCGAATTAATGAAACGGCCGCAAAAGTTTCCACCGGTGAGCTTTCTCATCGTGTACCGTTGAGTGAAAATAATGATGAATTTGATGAGCTTGCAACCCATTTAAATACCATGTTAATGCGTATTGATGACTTGCTGACCGGGATGAAACAGGTAACGGATAATGTCGCGCATGATTTACGCAAACCGTTAACCCGTATTCAGAACCGAATTGAAGTGACCTTGCTTGAGCCAAGAACCGAGCGGGACTATCAGCAGGTTCTCAGCGAAGTAATGGCCGATACTAAAGAGCTTATTTCTACCTTTAATGCCCTGCTGGAAATTGCTCAACTGGAAGCCGGCAGTTTCAAGGGAGAATGGAAAGTTATTGACCTGTCAACGCTGCTTGATGCTATTTGCGAACTGTATAACGATCAGGCTGAGAATGGAAATCGTATTTTACAGACCGATATTGAAAAGGGTATTCAGCTAACAGGAAACCGGCAGCTTCTTGCTCAGGCAATCACTAACTTGCTGGATAATGCGTTTAAGTTTACCCGACCCGGCAGCACCATTTGTATCACTGCCGTAAGCCATGCGGGTGGGGTGGATGTCTCTGTCAGTGATGATGGATCGGGTGTTGCGGCCGATCAGCGGGAAAATATATTGCAACGTTTTGTTCGGCTGGATAAAGCTCGTAATACGCCGGGGAATGGTCTGGGTCTAAGTCTGGTAAAAGCCGTATGTGAGCTTCATCATGCCGGTCTGTTACTGCAGGATAATCATCCGGGGTTGTGCGTAGTGATGCGTTTCAATCAGTGAAAAAAGTCATTTATTCAGGGAAGCTCTGATCAATTCATACAGATAGTTAACGGAACAGCAGTGATATACAATAGTTATTATAAATGATCAATATCGAATTCTTTTACTTGTTGGATAATAGTTAACAATAAATCTGTTTTATCCTGTAGATTAAATTCAATGTTGTGATTAATCAGGTTCTCAATTTCACTGCATATGTCTTTAAGATCGACTGTACCGCAACATCGACTGCCACCGTGGAGTTTATGTACGATATTTTTTAATTCCTCGCTGTTATTTAAATTGACGGCCTGTTTGATTTTACTCGTATAGTCATCTAACTCTGCGCGGAGCATAGAAAAGAGCTCCAGCGCGAGTTTCTTATTACCACCGGTAAATTCACT
>VAOX01049802.1_pt1 | contig 15199 bp, 10 predicted proteins | sample 3393891 | NCBI WGS metagenome assembly VAOX01 (sample SAMN08290429, study PRJNA428436) | hydrothermal vent metagenome | isolation source: Deep-sea hydrothermal vent chimney | place: Indian Ocean: Southwest Indian Ridge | depth 2822 m m | reverse complement strand
GGGATAATATTCCTACATCAAGTCAAGGAGGGTGCCGCAGATCGTAGCTATGGTTTACAGGTAGCCAGTCTTGCAGGTATCCCTGAAGTTGTACTTGATGAAGCCCGAGATAAACTACAGCAACTCGAAAACCAGGCGGCGGCACAACTTGATTATCAACAATTTAGTTTGTCGGCTGAGCCACAACAATTTGATTCGGCTATCACCTCACAAGTCACGGCTCATGAGAAAAATGATTTATTAGCAAACCTTGACCCTTCTTATAATATAGAGACTAATTCAAAGAGCCAAAATGCAAACGACAACTTAAATCAACAAACCTCAACAGAAAACCCGCAATTTTCTCTTGATCTAAACTCTGAACAAGACACGCACCCTTTGCTCCAGGAACTAGCAGAACTTGATGTAAATAACCTGACTCCTATTAATGCTTTAACACTCCTCAACCAGCTTAAAACTCGTTATGTAAACTAAAGATAATGGTATTGGATTTGACCATAGTCGAATAACCCACTAAGCGGCTAAACCACTCACTTCAGGATCAGACTCTTCGGCTTTTAGCCTTCGAATCTAACCCTGATTGATTCATACCAAACCTCGCGAGCTTTGATGCTACCCACCAATCGGCTGCATTAATACCCAACGGGGTCGGATTCAGTTGCTGAAAGCAATCGAGCCCGACCCCCAAGTTACTCACCATAAAAGCGATAGAGCCTGACCCTCACGACCACTGAGTAAATTAAATTAAGGTCGGCCAGACGTTGGCCGATAGCTAGAGAGGATGCGGCAAAGTCACTATAAACAAAGCAGTAGCCAAAAATTAGTAAAAATGGAACTATCACTCAAGGAGAGCAGGGACTCATGGTATTGTTTAAAAAACTCAAACATACTTTATTCGGGCGATTAAAGCTTGGTGGAAAGTTCACCCTGACACTCGGTACCGGGCTAACCATACTCATTTCAGCCATGATCTATCAGGCCGTCTCATTACAAAGAAGCTCTCTGAGTAATATGCGCGGCACTTCTCAGAAAATGACGCAAGTTATTACTGATTTACAGATAGCACAAAATCGCAAAGCCATTCGCGCTAATGCAATCGCATTGAGTAAACTTTTTGCCTCTATTGCGCCAGACGCCATGGTCTCTTACGATATTACCGCACTAATCAATTACGCACGGATGTCTACCAACAGTCCTGATATCTCCTATGTCGCTTTTATTAATAAGGATAAAAAGGTCCTTGGAGAAGCCGGCGATAAAAGCCAAGTCACAAAAGATTCATTTGTACACACAAAAATCAATTATGCGGGCTCTTACTTCGGGCGAGTAATAATCGGATATAACCATGATCGTCTCAATACTTCGATCAAAAACTCCAACAAGATGTTAACTAAAAGTAACGAAACGATCCAAAAAGCAATGGAAGAGTCTTTAAGTCAATCCACTAACCGACTGTTGGTTATTGGAATGATATTCTTACTTATAAGTGTCATCACTGCTTATTTAACAGCAGCCTCAATGAGCAAAAAGCTCCGACGCATAATCAAGGTCATACAAAACTTTTCACATAAAGGCGATAAGACCGGCCCACGTTGCATCGTCGAGAATCAAGATGAATTGAGTGAAGTCTCAGCTGAATTCAATAAAATGGCAGATTCATTAGAAGAAGCAGCAATTCGTGACCACGAAAATATTGATGAACTACGTCGTGCCTCCGATATTAGTGACAAGGTCAATGAGTTACTCGAAGTTGTGACTGCAGCTGCTGATGGTGATTTAACCGGCCAAGTGATTGTCAGCGGTCATGATTCGATTGACCGACTGGGTGAAGGAATTAGCAACATGATTTCGAATTTAAGCATGCTGGTTAAACAGGTTCAAGAATCAGGCATCATGGTAACGTCATCTGCAACCGAAATTGCCGCCACCGCAAAAGAACAGGAAGCGACCGTTACTGAACAAGCTGCCAGTACCAATGAAATCATGGCGACTGTGACTGAAATTTCAGCGACCACCAAAGAGCTGGTCAAAACAATGGGCGAAGTCTCTAGTGTTTCTGACGGAGCAGCTGATTCCGCATCAGAAGGTCACGATGCATTAACTTTAATGGAATCTACTATGAAACAAATGGATGAAGCGACTGTCTCCATTAGCTCTAAGCTCGCGATTCTAAATGATAAAGCCAGCAACATTAATAACGTCGTAATCACTATAAACAAAGTGGCAGATCAGACTAACCTGCTCTCGCTTAATGCTGCGATTGAAGCCGAGAAAGCAGGCGAGTATGGTCGAGGCTTCGCCGTGGTCGCAACTGAAATCAGGCGCCTGGCAGACCAAACTGCTGTCGCCACTTGGGATATTGAACAAATGGTTAAGGAAATGCAATCCGCAGTGTCTGCGGGTGTGATGGGAATGGATAAATTCTCTGAAGAAGTTAATCGCGGCGTAGAGGAGGTTCGTGAAGTCGGTGGACGGCTAGCCCATATCATCGAACAGGTGCAAACACTCACCCCACGCTTTGATGCTGTCAGCCTGGGCATGCAAACACAATCTAACGCGGCCACACAAATTACCGACAGCATGTCTCAACTGAACGACACTGCACACCAGACAGCGGACTCTTTGCGTCAATCTAACCAGTCGATACAACAACTCAAATCGGCAGCTAAACAACTACAAAATGGTGTCTCGAAATTCAAGGTCAGACGGACATAAAATGCAGTTACTAACTTTTCATGTCAAAGAAGACCGCTACGCGATTAGAACAAGTAAAATTCGCGAGATATTACCTGTGGTCAAGCTAATGCCACTACCCTTTACATTACCTTGCGTCTCTGGACTACTTAATTATCGTGGCACCGCTGTCCCTGTTATAGATCTGACTGTATTAATCGCCAACACCTCTACCCGCTTACTCATGAGCAGTCGAATAATTATTATTAATTATCAAGTGTCGGTTGACGATACACGCTCACTTGCTTTACTCGCAGAGCAAGCGACAGAAATAATTAAACATGACGAATCAATTATACAGGATTACGGCCTTAGCATGGAAAATGCAAATTTTCTCGGCGAACTAATTTATGATGACAATGGGATGATTCAGCTCGTAGACCCAATAAACCTGCTATCAGATAAATTGAATGGCTCTATTTTCAAGATGCCTGAAGAAGTAGAACCGAAAGTACAGTTCAGCAATGAAGTACTTTAACAACCCGTACAATAGGACATAGAGTTAAACAGGCGATGGAACCCTTACAACAAATCGAAAATTTGCTAAACTTAAAAATTGGACTCAGCACCGAAACGATCGGTCAGTCTGCAATTTTAAGTGCAGTTCACACTCGCATGGACGAAATTAGTGTAAATTCCATTAACGAATATGCGAACATTCTTACAACATCAATAGAAGAACTTACTGCTCTCACGGAAGAATGTGTAGTGCCGGAAACATGGTTTTTTCGTGATGGAGAACCATTCGAATACCTTAAATCACAAATTCCTCTATTAACAAAAAAGCATCAAAAACTTAACATATTAAGCATGCCTTGCTCAACAGGCGAAGAGCCGTATTCAATTGCAATCACATTGCTTGAAGCCAATCTAACTCCTGAACAATTTAGTATTACCGCGGTTGATATTAGCGAAGTAGCCCTTGAAGCCGCACACAAAGCAATCTACACAGAATATTCATTTCGAGGGGTCCAGGACCGCCATATTATTGAAAAATATTTTGTCCATCGCGATGATCATTATGGTCTTAAAGACTGCGTCAAACAGCAAGTTAATTTCAAACAGCTCAATATAATAGAGGTAGATAAGAACTGTCTATATCAACATTACCATATTGTATTTTGCCGTAACTTACTTATATATTTTGATCAAAATCAGAAAAAAACCACATACCGTAACATTCATAACATGATGCATAACGGCGGTCTTCTGATAATGGGACATGCTGAAAGTGCCACCACGCCTGAACCACTGTTTAAAAGTAATAACGTAGAAAGGACATTTTCTTTTATACGGAGAGAACCTGGCGAATACGAAAGAGAACTATCAGCTAAATCAACTAAAAAGCTCTCTGCTAGTGCAACAAAAAACAAAAAGAGGCCTGACACCAATTTACATAAAGAGGCTATCAATAGAAGATTTGTATCAAAGGTGAAGGTCAAGTTAAAATCAAAGCGAGAAGACAACCTTAACAAACAAGATAACGATCCGATTATAGCGATCCAAAATGCTAGATCACTAGCTGATCAAGGCAAATTCGAATTAGCAACAGAAATCTGTAATCAGTACACCAATAATCACGAAGTAGGTGACGATGCATGGTATCTATTAGGGTTAATCAATGATGGCGAAGGCAATACTTCTTATAGCGAGGAATGTTTTCGTAAAGCTATATATTTGAACCCTCATCACTATGAAGCATTGGTTAACTTATCGCTACTTCTTAAAACCAGTGGCAACGAAATTGCGGCCAAACAATTTATGCAACGTGCTAATCGTGTCAAAGGCACTAATTCCGAATCACGCTCGGCAGATCAATCATGAGCTCTAGTACAAAAAAAATCGCGATCGACGATTGCTGGAATCAAATTGGCGTTTGGGGTAAAGCAGACGAAAAATGCTCGATTCTGAAGCAAGTCATTCATTGTCAGAACTGCAGCATCTACTCACAAGCAGGTAGAGATCTGCTTAACCGAGAGACCCCCGAAGCCTATCAAGAAGACTGGCAAAAAATATATCAGAATCAAAAGACTGATTCGGTCACTGACTTTGAGTCTGTCATCGTCTTTCGATTAGGTTACGAATGGTTCGCGCTTTCCGTTGGGGCGTTAGAAGAAATCACTGATGTAGTTCCTATTCACTCGATCCCTCACCGACGCAATAAAATATTGCGTGGCATGGTTAATATCAGGGGTTCTTTGCAACTGTGTATTTCTGTCGGTACGCTATTTAATATTTCCCCACACAATAAGGAATCCGTAACAGGCCGCATTATACATGAGCGCATGATTGTCGTGCAGCGCGACACAAATAAATATGTATTTCCGGTAAGTGAAGTGCACAATATCCAACATTATTCTCAAGAAAGTTTAACACAACCACCAGCAACTATTGTACGCGCGAGCAACACCTTCATCACTGGCGTGCTTGAAGTCGATGACAAACGAATCGGCGTCATTGATCCTGATTTATTGTTCCATGTCATTCAAAGGAACATGTTATGAGTGCTGATAAGAAATCTACTATAACTGGAGCAATGTTACAGTTATTTCAACAAGAGTTAGGTTCTCATTGTCGGGTTTTGCAGGAAATATTGCGTGATAATAAGCAGTCCATACCCTCCATGCAATGTGAACAGTTCCTAAAAGCTTGTCGCTCCATTAATGGCACTGCGAAACTGGTTGAAATGAACTTCCTGGTCGACTTATCACAGATGTTTGAGAATGTATTTTCTGATTTCTTACGCAGTGAAATTGAATTGAACGATATGTTTTTTGCACTATTTATATCAGGCACTGATTTTATTCAATCCCTCGCCGAAGTTGACGAAGCATCACTTGAGGCCTGGGTTAGAAAAAACAGTGAGCCTATACGTAGTATAACGCTTGAATTGGCCACACTATTGAATGCGGAGTGCGGTGATTCCGATCCAAAAAATAGCGAGACCCCGTTACCTTCTGAAGAACACAAAGACAAAAAATCTTTAACCGAGGCTCAACGTCAAGAGCAACTGACGAAAGAGATAATCGAAGAAACCATAAGTGATATTGGCAAAAATAAGAAAGCCGCCTCAACAAAAAGGAAGAAAACTAAATCTAAAAAACGCGAAAGCGCCAAAAAGAAGTCTGCACTCACTCAAGCGGCTTCAGACTCTAATGAGAAAGTACCTACAAAAAAAGCAAGCAATATAAAAACTAAGCTGGCACCAACAGTCTTGAAACAAAAAAAGAACGATGCATCAACGGAAATAGTAGCACCTGCCAAAGAAAGATCCGCATCAGACACCGCTAACAATAAAATAAGTCCATCAGATACAAAAAATAATCTCGAAATTGCCACTATAAACAGGCAAATCGATCCTATGATGCTTGAGCTGTTTCAGATTGAATCAGAAACCAATGTCAATATTCTTAGTGAAGGCCTGGTCGCCCTGGAGAAGAACCCTGGTGACCCTGCAAAACTTGAAGCATTAATGCGAGCCTCGCATTCTATTAAAGGTGCGGCACGAATGATCGAGCTCGATCTTGTCGTGACCATTGCCCATAGCATGGAAGACTGTTTTGTCGCCGCCCAAGAATCTAAAATTCATCTAAAAGATGACTCAATTGACATTTTATTACAAAGCGTCGACATGCTAACCCTGCTGGCTACTCTCTGTGCCAACCCCGACTCTCAATGGGGAGACACTCAGCAGATTCAGTATAATGATTTATGTAAAGCATTAATATCAGTCCTCGACGCGGCAGAAATTCCCGCCGATATGCTCAACCGGCACAATCGCAATGTGGCCGACCCTGTTGTAAGCTCGGAACAACGGCAACCCGATGCTGAAAATATTCTGTCAGACGATCGCATTCTGAGAATCAGTGCTAGTCGTGTTAATACATTAATGGGCCTGTCTGGTGAAATGGTCGTGAATTCAGGCTGGATTAAAGGCTATTCAGAATCATTAGTCACTGTTAAACGCCGGCAGACAGAACTGATTAATTCTATTGACTACTTACGAACGGTCATCGAACAAGGGCAGATTAGCGACCATGCCGTTATGTTGTTGAACTCTACGCAAGAGAAAGCAAATGAATGTCGTCAATTATTGACTAATCGCTTAAATGATCTCGAAGAATATGATCGCCGTGCAGTAAACCTTGCAGGTCGCCTTAATCATGAAGTATTAGCAAGTCGTATGCGACCTTTTGAAGATGGAGTTAAAGGTTTTCCTCGCATGGTGCGCGACGTCGCACGTACTTTGAGCAAACAGGTTGATCTTGAGATAATTGGATTATCAACACAAGTTGATCGGGATATACTCGAGAAAATAGAAGCACCACTCAATCATATAATTCGTAATGCCGTAGATCACGGCATCGAAAGCCCCGAAGAACGCGTTAATGAAGGCAAACCTGCTAAGGGAACCATCATACTCGAAGCACGACATAGCTCAGGCATGTTATCAGTCGTTGTCAAAGATGACGGGCGCGGTGTCGATATTGAGAAACTCAGACTACGTATCGTTGAAAAAGGCATGGTTAATAGTACTATGGCCGCAGATATGACGGAATCAGAGTTACTTGATTTTCTTTTTCTGCCTGGCTTTTCTACACGTGACCAAGTCACTGAGATATCAGGCCGAGGCGTTGGACTTGATGTCGTCCACACTGCCGTTCAGGAAATGCGTGGGAAAATTAGATCCACAACCGAGCTTGGCTTTGGCCTAAATATACAACTACAACTCCCTTTAACGCTATCAGTGATTCGTTGCTTGCTAGTGGATATCGATAATGAGCCCTATGCTTTTCCACTTGCGCGTATCAACTCGATTTTATCGATTGTACGAAGCAGTATCGAAGTCATGGAAGATCGGCAGTTCATTCAATTCGAAGATCGGTTGATTGGCCTGGTTGACGCAAGTCAAGTATTAGGCACTGCTTCCCAGCTAAAAATACAAGAAACGATGTTAGTGATTATCATTGGAGACCGTAACTCTAATTATGGGATTGTTGTCTCAAAATCACTTGGTGAGCATAGTCTCGCGGTGCAACCTCTCGACAGTAAATTGGGCAAAGTTCGCGATATCAGCGCTGCTGCGATACTTAACGACGGCAATCCTACGTTAATAATTGATGTCGATGATATGATTCGTTCAATTGAAAACCTGGTATCCGGTAAACGTTTAAATAAAGTTCAGAAACTCGATCAAAATTCTAACCGTGCTACTGGAAAACGAATTTTGGTGGTCGACGATTCATTAACCGTTCGCGAAGTCGAGCGAAAACTACTAGAATCTCATGGTTATGTCGTAGACATCGCAGTCGATGGTATGGATGGCTGGAACTCGGTTCGAACTGTCGACTATGATTTAGTGGTTAGCGATGTTGATATGCCTCGAATGAACGGCATTGAGTTTGTGACCCTAATCAAAAATGATGATAAGTTGCGAGACATACCGGTTATGATTGTTTCGTACAAAGATAGACAAGAAGACCGCAGCCGCGGCCTTATGGCGGGGGGGGATTATTTTCCAAACAAAAGCAGGTTTTTCCCTGAAAGCTTAATCGAAGCCGGAGTCGATCTGATTGGAGAAGCGATCGAATGACCCACGCTACTCTCCATATTGGTATTGTTAGTAGCAATGACAAAAGAATTCTGGTATTGAGAAAAATATTACAGGGCCATTCAAGTCACGTAATTGATTGGGAACATAGTAGTAGCCCTCTGGAATTGTTGAACAAGCCCTCACGACAAGCGCCCGATTTAATACTCATTGATATTTCATGTAACGATATCGACGGTGTCGCGATCACTAAAGACATTCTGCAACAAACTGACTCAGAGGTGTTGCTGTTTTCTAATTCAGTCAGCAGCGATGTCTCCAAAGTCTTCGAAGCGATGGGCAACGGCGCACTGGATGTGTTTTCTCTTGTAGATGATCATACCTGTAACTCAGACGAACTTTACGCTCTTATCAAAAAAATAGAGAACGTGGGCATACTCTTAAAATCTAAAGTGGAATCAAGGCGCGAAAGAAGAAAAAAACGTTCGACGCTGTCGCAAACTAACAACACTCTAATTGCTATAGGATCTTCAACAGGCGGCCCCACTGCATTGGTTAAAGTCTTGCAAAAACTGCCAAAAGACTTAAACGCCGCCATAGTGATCATTCAACACGTTGATCATCAGTTTGCGGACACACTCGCAAGCTGGTTAAATGAACAAATTGATCTTCCGGTTCGAATCGCCTGTAACGAAGATTATCCAGAAGTAGGCTCTGTTCTACTTGCTGCCACTAATGACCATTTGTGTATGCATAAAGATCTATTACTCTATTATCAACGTGAACCTGCTGACTACTCCTATCGCCCCTCGGTTGATGTTTTTTTCAAAAGCGCGTCTCAATACTGGAAAGGTGACATGCTTGGTATATTATTAACAGGAATGGGTCGCGATGGTGCTATAGGGCTACAAACTATGCGCGAACGTGGCATACATACGATTGCCCAGGACAAAAATTCATCAGTAGTATTCGGAATGCCTAAAGCAGCGATTGACTTAAACGCGGCATGCGAAATATTGGACATTAATGCCATTGGGGATGAAATTAACCGATACTTACGTCACGCGCTACATAAAAAGCGAACAGGATAAATAATGTCTCTCACTGCAGAAGATATTTCCAGAGGAATACAGGCAAGACGAAAAATACGAGTCTTACTGGTCGATGACCAAGCAATGATTGCTGAAGGAATAAAGCGCATGCTGGCCGACGAATCTGATATTGAATTTTTTTATTGCCAAGAGCCTGCCAAAGCAATAGACAATGCAATTGAAATCGATGCGACGGTTATACTGCTCGACTTGGTCATGCCCGATATTGATGGGATGACATTGGTACGATTTTTCCGCGCCAATCAATCAACCAAAGATATTCCAGTCATTGTGATGTCATCAAAAGAAGATCCCGAAATTAAACGTGATGCCTTTACTCATGGCGCTAATGATTACCTGGTAAAACTCCCGGAACAAATTGAACTTATTGCCCGAATACGTGCACACTCAAAACAGTATAATTTACAAATTGAACGCGATGCCGCTTTTTTTGCTTTACGAGAAGTACAGCGTCAGTTGGAAATGACAAATGCTGAGCTACAACGACTGTCTGCCACTGACGCGTTAACAGGCATCCCTAATCGTCGTATTTTTGATGAAACAATGCAGGGTGAATGGCGACGTGCTATTCGAGAAAAAAGCTGGTTAACCTTCGTTATTATAGATATTGATCATTTCAAATTATTTAATGATCATTATGGACACCAGGCAGGTGATGATGCACTTCACCAGGTCGCACAGATTTTAAACACAATAATACGTCGGCCTGGAGATTTATTAGCACGTTACGGCGGTGAAGAATTTGGCGTTATTTTACCAAATACAGACCAGGATGGCACAAAAACCACCAGCCAACGTTTTATCGAATCTGTACAAAATCTAAACATAGAACATATAAAATCAAAAACTCTCGATAAAGTCACGATTAGCCTTGGCGCCGCTTCGGTGATACCCTCTCGAAAACTTAAGCCGGAAGATGTGCTAAAAAGTGCTGACGAAGCACTCTACAGAGCAAAGGAAAGTGGTCGAAATCGGAGCATTTGCGTAACACATGAAGAATAGCGAATAGTCTTACCCTCTTAGCGCCTCAGAGCAACCTTATCACTCGTCATTATTATCTCTATTAATGAACAAACAAACTCTCAAGTTAAAGAAAAAATGAGTCGAAAAGTTATAATACCGCTAACGTAATTGCCACATTTCGTCATTGCATGATAAAATAAACTTCTTGGAGTATGGTATCGCTTTAGCAATGATCCTATTTCAATTTATCTTATTTTACTTATCTTAACAACCAACAGAAAACAGTGATTAAAGAGAATTAACAATGACTTATGTAGTGTTAGAAAATTGTATTCGATGTAAATACACCGATTGTGTCGAAGTATGCCCCGTAGACTGTTTTCATATCGGCCCCAATTTTATTGCCATTGATCCCGAAGAATGTATTGATTGCTGTTTATGTGAGCCAGAATGCCCTATTGACGCGATATGTGCAGAAGATGAAATTCCTGAGGGACAAGAACATTTTCTTAAGTTAAACGAAGAACTTTGTAAAGAATGGCCAGTATTAACTGAAATGATAGCTTCACCGGAAGACGCCAAGGAATGGGAAGGTAAACCGGATAAATTACAATATCTTGAACGTTAAGCCATTTTACAAAGGAATAAGTTGACTCAGAATGTAATCATCCTTGAATATGCCGACGATCCCCTGCGCTGGACCGCCGAATCAATACTGAAAACTTTTGAGTCACAACTACCCAATCTTGGCAAAGTTTTAATCTTTGTCGAAGAGCCGACTATTGCGCCAGTCATGCGGCAACAACTACTCCAATCGGCAAAACAATACTCTTGCCCTGCCTTACTCGGTCCTACTATTTGCACCTTGCAAGACTATGCGTTAATGGTTGCCCCTGTACGCTGCGCACAGATTAGTCGTGCCGCAAGCGAACTTCACCTTAAAAAAGAGCTCGAGACATTTACTCATCTGTTTGGTGAATCTGACCCCTGGAGATTAGCCAACAGCTTGCTGGATTTATTTGATGAGCTCACCTATCAGGGGATCTCACCCGGCAATGATATCGACTCATTCATTACGCGCATAAAAGATGCCTGGCACATTGATAACTCACGTATTAGCCACCATAGTGACGAAGCCCGAATTATTTATACTTTATGGCATGCCTGGCACGAGCAGCTTAATGCAATGGGCATGCAAGATGAACCTATGGCTGTACAGGAAGCATTGAACCATTTAATCCATACCACTATCGATGCTGATTTTATTTATCTATTAGGCATTACTGATCTCAAGGGAATTGAATACAAATGTATTAAATATTTTCTTGATCAAGGAAATGCTCAACTAATTATCCAAAGCGCTGTAAGTCCAGAGTTACCTGACTCAGGCATGGAATCTCACTCTATCCCAACTTGTTGGCAACGTTTAAGCCAACGTATAGGCATTAATAAATCAAACTTGCTTGACATAAAACCAAGCAATAAGAATATGCCCACCCGACAATTTTTTGAGTCTGTATTTAATTACGAAAAAGAAGCTTTACCGACTCGAGCGGCTAGCTTTATAAAACAACACCCCGAAAGTCCTGTCCATAAAAAAATGCAGTGCGTCAGCGTCAATGGCATTGAACAAGAAGCCATGGTCATAAAAAAGCAGATCGGTCAGTGGCTTAATGAAGGTTACCGTAATATCGCCATTGTTTCGGAAGATCGCAAGCTATCACGTCGGGTTCGCGCTTTGCTGGAACGGGATAATATCCACGTTTATGATTTAGCAGGTTGGACACTGGCCACAACTCGTGTAGCATCCGTTATAGAAGCTTGGCTACAATGCATTGAAACCGATTTTGCTCATCACCCATTATTGGAACTCCTCAAATCACCCTACACCCATTTGCACCCTGACTCGATTGAATTTGAACATGCACTCTATCGTTTTGAATTGGACATAGTACACCACGAGCAAATTGCATCGAACATAAATCGCTATAAAAGACATATTGAATATCGCCAACTAAGACTTGCCTGGAATGAAGAACAAACAAAAACTATTACAGGGATACTATCACTCCTTGAAAAAACAGCCATCCCCCTGCGAAAGGCTTTTAAAAACAAAAACACTAAAACCTATTTGAAAGCCGATCACTATATTTCGATACTGATTAAGAATTTGCAGGACCTCAATTTACTTCAGCAACTGGAACAAGATGACGCCGGAATGACCATGCTGAATTTACTGGAACAACTCCAGCAATGTACTACAGAACATCCACTCCCCCTTAGCTGGAATGACTTTCGCGACTGGCTAGGACAGCAATTTGAAAATAGTCACTTCCGACCTCAAGTTGATAGTCGTGACATTCAACTACTCAGCCTGGCGCAAACCAGGTTAATGTCCTTTGATCGCCTGGTCATTGCTGGCAACGAATATGCCCATATCCCTGGTAGCCCAGACAGTACGCCTTATTTTAATCAACAGGTACGACGAGAATTAGGCCTACCTGTCAGACAAGACCATTTGTCAATTAAGCTACATGACTATCGACGATTAATCGAAAGTGCACTGTGTAATAACAATAATTCAAATTGTAAAATATTACTCACATGGCGCCATCAAGATCAGGACGAAGAAATTATGCCTACCCCTTGGCTACAGGCGATACAAAGCTTTCATGAAAAAGCCTGGGGATACAATTTATTAAATGACGAGTTTTATCAATCTATACTCGACGAACTAAAACCAGGGAACGGCACTAGTGATGAAAATAATGCTGGCTTAACTTATAGCACCGCTAGTATAGATCAAAGCCTTATTCCGGAATTTATGTCTGCCAGTAGTCATCAACAATTAATCGATTGCCCCTACAAGTTTTTTTGCTCCTCAATATTAAAACTACAAGCGGTTGAGGAAATTCAAGAGGCTTTATCATCAGCAGACTACGGGCATAAAGTTCATGCCTGCCTGGAGGCCTTTCATTCTCAGGTTCCCGGGCTTACGGCGCCATTTGAACTCGCCTTTACAGACAGCAATAGAGAGAGCGCTATTCAGCACCTCGAAGAGTTGTCACAGTTAATATTTAAGAAAGACATAGAAGAGAGCTTTCAACACCGAGCATGGCTTCAGCGTTGGACAGCCATTATTCCTGAATACATCGATTGGCAGATTAACCGCAACGGTTTTTTCAAATTACAGAAGACTGAACAACTGGCCACTCGCTCGATTACCAGCACGACTAGCCTAAAAGGAAGGCTTGATCGTATTGATGTCACTTTGGCTCCAGTGGACGATGGTAAGAACCTGAATGTCATTGATTATAAAACTGGAAGTACCAATTTATCGAGTAAAGATATTGAAAGAGGGGAAGCCACTCAATTACTCACCTACGCCCTACTTGATGACCATATTAACAGCGTCCAGTACTTGCAACTGACCCCGAATAAGCCGGGTAAAAGCCAGGCAGAGTTTAAAGCAGAACAATTAGCTTCTCTCAAACAAGAAAACCTGGACCGACTAACTGAAATGCTGAAGCAACTTTCAGACGGTCATGATATGCCTGCATGGGGCTCACCTAAAGCCTGTACACACTGTAGAATGACGGGAATTTGTCGTACTCAAATCACTGGAGAAATTCAGGAAAATGAAGCTTAGGCGTTTAGTGAATGCATTGAATTATATTTTTGAGAAATTAAAAATCGAGTGCATAAAAAAGGCGGTCATAAAGACCGCCCGATATCCAATAGCTAATTCCAAGCCGTTACTAATTCCCTGTTTGCTGCATATCCATGTTCGTAATTATTCGTCCTTGCGAGAGCAAAACCATTGTCTATACATTGACAGTGAAATGCAATGGTACTATTTTTCTAATTTTAAAAATACAGTAAAAAATATCAATGAAATTATTAGTCCGAAATAATATTACATGTAAAACCATCATGTTAGCACTGGACAAAGAATCCTGCGGAATAGCATGTAAGTCTATTCCTACAATGCTTTCAGAAAAATCCTACTCGAGCTTATACCCTGCCGACCATTACAGGACCACGCGCAATGTCCAAAACCACTAATTCACTCGACGCATCAAAGCCTGAACAAAACGCTACTGTACATGCATCTGCTGGTACGGGCAAAACATGGTTACTAATTACACGCCTTACACGAATGTTGTTAAGTGATGTTGAACCTGGGAATATTGTCGCACTCACCTTTACCCGTAAAGCCGCATCAGAAATGTTATCACGCTTGCACGAACGCATTGAGTCCTTAGCCACTAACGACCAACAACAGCTTGACGAAGTACTCATTCAATCAGGAATCAAACCAACTCCCTCTATTCGCTTGAAAGCACAACAGCAATTCGAGAAATTATTACATGCCGAGTATCCTGTTCGTATCAGTACGTTTCATTCTTTCTGCCAGGATTTACTCCTAAGGTTTCCGCTTGAAGCGGAAGTTCCGCCGGCATTCGATCTACTTAACTCTGCCAGCACAATACAAGAAGAAGCATGGGAAGCCCTTTACCAACAAGCAGAATATCCAGGATCAAACATAAATGAAGCCCTACAACAGCTATTTGCTTATTGTAAAGGCCTTAGTGCTACTACCGGTTTATTGGATGAGTTTATTAATGCTCGTATCGACTGGTGGGCCTGGACTCACGACAAACAAGACCCGGTACAATTTGCTTGCGATAATCTATTACACGAACTGGAACTTGAGAATATCGAATCAACTGATATTTCAACCGTGCTTGATAAATTATTTAGCAAAGAATTTTGCAGCTCTCTGCAAAGTTTAGCCGGAATGTTATCTATTCATGATACGAAAACCAATCTTTCACAT
>VAOX01045750.1_pt1 | contig 15204 bp, 29 predicted proteins | sample 3393891 | NCBI WGS metagenome assembly VAOX01 (sample SAMN08290429, study PRJNA428436) | hydrothermal vent metagenome | isolation source: Deep-sea hydrothermal vent chimney | place: Indian Ocean: Southwest Indian Ridge | depth 2822 m m | reverse complement strand
GTGAAGATGGTAGTAACATTAATCGCTCCAATCGCTATGGAAGAAGGCCTGCGCTTTGCAATACGTGAAGGTGGCCGAACTGTAGGTGCGGGTGTTGTAAGCAAGATCATAGAGTAACTGTCAGGTGGGTTTGTAAGGGTGATGTGATGTCGCTTTTGCAGGCACTCAGGATGGTTTATAAATTAGTAACTACTCACTTATCCAGAATAGTGTTTTTTAAGAGTAAAAATTATGGCAGCTAGTCAAAGAATACGTATCCGTTTAAAGTCTTTCGATCATAAACTTGTAGATCGTTCATGCACTGAAATTGTTGATACGGCAAAGCGTACGGGAGCTCATGTAAAAGGTCCAATACCATTACCCACTAAAAAAGAGCGGTTCACTGTGCTGATTTCGCCGCACGTAAATAAAGATGCTCGAGATCAGTATGAGCTACGTACACATAAGCGCCTGCTGGATATTGTTGACCCAACAGATAAAACGGTAGATGCGTTAATGAAGCTGGATCTTGCAGCAGGTGTGGATGTACAGATCAAATTAAACTAGTTTCTTTCACGATATGTAAAATCATTGCAAGTAAATGTAGTGGTAGTGAAAAAAACATGGTAGAATTCGCGCCTCTTTTGGCCCAGCCCATACCTGGATCAAATATATATAGAAGTGTGATTTAAGTTAAGTCTATGATTTAACAACGATTAATATAGTCTGAATGCGTTCAGGCTTAGCTAATTTTTTGGAATGCAGACATGGCTATCGGTTTAGTCGGTAAAAAATGTGGAATGACACGAATCTTCACAGAAGATGGCGTATCAATACCCGTTACAGTAGTTGAAGTTACGTCTAATCGCGTTACGCAGGTAAGGACCGTTGAAGTAGATGGTTATAATGCGGTGCAGGTAACGACAGGTGAGCGCCGTGCGTCACGTGTAAATAAGGCAGCTGCAGGGCATTATGCAAAAGCGGGTGTTGAGGCTGGACGTGGCTTATGGGAATTTCGTCTGGATACTGCTTCTGAATATGAAGCGGGCGCTGAGCTGCCTCTAAGCATGTTTGAAGCAGGTCAGAAAGTCGATGTTACCGGTCGGTCTATAGGTAAAGGATTTGCTGGCGGCGTTAAGCGCTGGGGTTTCCAGATGCAGGATGCAACTCACGGTAACTCAGTATCGCATCGTGCGCCAGGCTCAATCGGACAGTGTCAGACACCTGGTCGAGTTTTTAAAGGTAAGAAAATGGCAGGTCACATGGGTGACAGGCAGCGCACTGCGCAAACACTTGAACTGGTGCGCGTTGATGAAGAGCGCGGCCTGTTATTGATTAAAGGTTCTGTGCCTGGCTCTAAAGGTGGTGACGTGATTGTACGTGCCGCTGTTAAAGTTTAGGTTGAGAAGGGGTTAGATTCCAATGGATCTTCAGTTACATAAAGCAAGCGACAAAGTATCTGTAGCAGATGCTGTATTCGCGAGAGATTTTAACGAAGGCCTGGTTCATCAGGCTGTCGTCTCATATCTTGCCGGTGCGCGCGCAGGCACAAAAGCACAGAAAAATCGTGCGGCGGTACGTGGTGGCGGTGCAAAGCCATGGCGTCAAAAGGGTACAGGCCGTGCTCGTGCAGGTACAATACGCAGTCCTATCTGGCGTTCAGGTGGCCAGACATTTGCCGCAGCACCACGGGATCATTCAGTAAAGCTGAATAAAAAAATGTACAGGGCAGCAATTAGTTCAATATTATCTGAACTGGTTCGTCAGGATCGTTTGAAAGTAGTAGAAGATATCAACGTTGATTCGCCGAAAACCAGCGGAATGGTTGCAAAATTAAATGAATTAGAGCTTTCAAAAGTACTGATCGTTACTGAAACCGGCGATGAAAACCTGTATTTGTCAGCAAGAAATCTGCATAAAGTAGAAATTACAGATGTTGCAGGCATGTCGGCAGTAGATCTGGTTGGTGCTGAAAATGTTGTTATGACAGTGGGTTCACTGCGAGCAATAGAGGAGTGGCTATCATGATGGGCCAGGAAAGAATTTTGCAGGTGTTGCTGTCACCGCTAATATCTGAGAAATCAACTCAGTTAGCAGATACGGCGAACACACATGTATTTAAAGTGAATACAACGGCAACAAAAATTGAAATCAAACAGGCTGTAGAAGAGCTGTTTGAAGTAAAAGTCGCTCAGGTTAGAGTGATGAATGTAAAGGGTAAGACCAAACGATTTGGTCAACGTATTGGTAAACGTTCAGACTGGCGCAAAGCCTATGTGAAACTGGCTGAAGGCCAGGACATAGCTTTGGCTAGCGCTAACTAGAAGGCGTGTAGACGATGGCAATTGTAAAAAGTAAGCCAACCTCTCCGGGGCGTCGGTTTGTAGTCAAGGTAGTTAATCCTGACTTACACAAAGGTGCTCCCTATGGTTCGCTTTTAGAAAAGCAGTCAAGAAATGGTGGACGTAATAACGCAGGTCGTATTACTACCCGCCATGTAGGTGGTGGACACAAGCAACACTACCGGATAATTGACTTCAAGCGTACAAAAGATGGTATTCCAGCAACTGTAGAACGCCTGGAGTATGATCCTAATAGAACGGCTAACATCGCATTATTGAAATATGCGGATGGTGAACGTCGTTATATTATTGCACCAAAAGGTATTAAAGCGGGTGATGAAGTGTCTTCCGGCTCAAATGCAGCAATTAAAAATGGCAATACACTGCCGTTACGTAATGTACCCGTTGGTTCTCAGATACATTGTATTGAGTTGAAGCCAGGTAAAGGTGCGCAAATTGCTCGCAGTGCAGGAACATCTGTACAGCTGGTGGCACGTGAAGGGATGTATGCAACATTGCGTTTGCGTTCAGGCGAAATGCGTAAAATTCATGTAGACTGCCGAGCAACAATTGGTGAAGTCAGCAACAGTGAACATAACTTACGTTCACTGGGTAAGGCGGGCGCAAAGCGCTGGCGCGGAGTACGCCCAACGGTTCGAGGTGTTGCCATGAACCCTGTTGATCACCCGCACGGTGGTGGTGAAGGACGTACTTCCGGTGGTCGTCACCCAGTTTCTCCCTGGGGTTTACCGACTAAAGGTAAGAAAACACGCAGTAACAAGCGCACAGACAATATGATTGTTCGTCGCCGTAATAACCGTAAATAACTGAGGGTAAACAGGTGCCACGTTCACTAAAGAAAGGACCATTTATCGACCACCATTTAATGGCTAAGGTTGAAAAAGCGGTAGAAGAAAAAAGTCGTCGTCCAATTAAAACGTGGTCACGAAGGTCTACTGTTTTCCCTGATATGATAGGTCTGACCATAGCAGTTCATAATGGTCGTCAACATATTCCTGTTTTGATAAATGAGAATATGGTTGGTCACAAGTTAGGCGAATTCGCACTAACGCGGACATACAGAGGCCATATGGCCGATAAGAAGTCGAAGAAGTAAGGGGATAATGATGGAAGTAGCAGCAAAACATCGCTTTGCACGCATTTCTCCTCAGAAATGTCGTCTAATTGTCGATCAAATACGTGGTCTTGGCGTTGAAGAGGCAATTACCACTTTGACGTTCAGCAATAAGAAAGGCGCACATCTGGTACAGAAAGTACTGGAGTCGGCTATTGCAAATGCTGAGCATAATGAGGGTGCAGATATTGATGAATTAAAAGTATCTAACACCTATGTTGATGAAGGTCCGACTATGAAGCGCATTCAAGCTCGCGCAAAAGGTCGTGCTAACAGAATTTTAAAACGTACCAGTCACATCACGGTTACGGTTTCGGATCGTTAAGAGAGAAGCGGAATGGGCCAGAAAGTACATCCAATAGGGTTTCGTTTAGGAATTTCAGCAGACTGGAATACTAAATGGTATGCAAACAGTAAAGATTATCCAAAGCTGTTAAATGCTGATATTAAAGTTCGAGAGTTTCTCAGGAAGAAACTGGCTGCTGCAAATGTCAGCCGGATTCAAATCGAACGTCCAACACGTGCGGCGGTGATTACCATTCACACTGCCAGACCCGGTGTTGTTATTGGTAAAAAAGGTGCCGACATAGAAGTGCTGCGCAATGAAGTTTCTAAAATTTTGGATCTTCACATTAATAATGTGAAGATCAATATAGAAGAAATTCGTAAGCCAGAGCTAGATGCACAGCTGGTTGCCGAAAGTATTGCACAGCAACTTGAACGACGTGTAATGTTCCGTCGGGCAATGAAGCGTTCTATGCAAAACACCATGAGAATGGGTGGGCAGGGCATTAAAATTCAGGTTGGTGGACGTTTGAACGGTGCTGAAATTGCCCGCAGCGAATGTTACATGGAAGGGCGTGTTCCTTTGCATACATTGCGTGCAGATATAGATTATGGTTTTGCTGAAGCATTGACCACCTACGGTATACTGGGTGTTAAAGTGTGGATTTATAAAGGTGAAGTATTCGATCTTGAGCAGAAAAAAAATGCAGCTCAACAGGAATCTAGCCCTAAAAAATCTGGCGGAAGAAGCCAGGATAGAAGGGGGTAATCATGCTTCAACCTAAACGTACCAAATTTAGAAAAGCATTTAAAGGTCGCAACCGAGGTCTTGCACAAAACGGAAATAAAGTAAGTTTTGGTGAGTATGGCTTAAAAGCACTGGCCCGAGGTCGTATTTCTGCTCGCCAGATAGAGGCTGCACGACGCGCAATGACGCGCCATATAAAGCGTACTGGAAAAATCTGGATTCGCGTATTTCCAGATACACCTATTTCTAATAAGCCATTGGAAGTTCGAATGGGCAAAGGAAAAGGCAATGTTGATCACTGGGTTGCAAAAGTTCAGCCTGGCTCAGTATTATATGAAATGGAAGGTGTACCAGAAGAATTAGCCAGAGAAGCTTTTCAGCTGGCGGCAGCCAAGTTGCCAATCAAAACAACATTTGTTTCACGAGCGGTGATGTAATGGCCAGTACAAGTAACGTAACAGTAAAAGATTACAGAGAAAAAGATGAAGCTGGATTAAAAGAAGAGCTTCTAAATTTACGTAAAGAGCAGTTTAACCTTCGCATGCAGCAGGGTGCAGGTGAGATGACAAAGCCTCATCTGTTTAAAAATGTGCGTCGTGACATCGCACGCATTAAGACTGTTCTAACTGAAAAAAAGCAGGCGGGTAAAGCATCATGAGTGCAGATAAGTCACAACGAACCCTACAGGGTGTAGTGAGTAGCAATAAAATGGAGAAGTCTGCTACGGTAACTATAGAGCGTCGTGTTAAACATCCGCTATACGGAAAAATCATAAAGCGCTCAACAAAATTGAGTATTCATGATGAGGCTAATGAGTGTGGCGTAGGTGATACTGTTTTAATAGAGCAGTGTGCTCCTGTTTCAAAAACAAAATCCTGGAAACTGGTTAAAGTTGTTGAGAAATCAACCGCAGTTTAATATAGATCCTGGTTTAATATTAATTGGATATTTGGTGTCGTCATGATTCAAATGCAAACAGTTCTCAATGCAGCAGATAATAGTGGAGCACGTCGTGTACAGTGTATAAAAGTACTCGGGGGTTCACATCGTCGTTATGCACGCATAGGTGATGTTATAAAAGTTAGCATCAAGGAAGCAATTCCCAGAGGCAAGGTTAAAAAAGGTGAAGTTTATAATGCAGTCGTTGTGCGTACTGCAAAAGGCGTTCGCCGCCCGGATGGTTCACTGATCCGTTTTGATAATAATGCTGCAGTGTTGTTAAACAATAACTTGCAGCCAGTAGGTACACGTATTTTTGGCCCTGTTACCCGTGAGTTACGTAACGAGAAGTTTATGAAAATAATTTCTCTGGCCCCAGAAGTACTATAGGCCACAAAGTAGAATACGAGAATATTGATATGCAAAGAATCAAAAAAGGTGATGAAGTTATTGTAACCACGGGTAAAGACAAAGGTCGCCGTGGTGAAGTACTGACAATATTATCTAATGACCGTGTTATGGTAAATAATATTAACATGGTAAAAAAACACACTAAACCTAACCCGATGGCAGGTACTGAGGGCGGCATTATTGAAAAGGAAATGTCTATACATATTTCCAATATAATGCTGTTTAATTCTGCCACAGGCAAGGGTGATCGTATTGGTATTAAGACGCTGGAAGATGGTAAAAAAGTTCGTATCTTCAAGTCTAATAATGAAGTCGTTGACGTTTAACAGGTGACCAGAACTATGGCAAGGTTACAAGAAACATATAAGTCCACAATTGTTAAACAATTGATGGAACAACAGGGTTATAAAAACCCTATGGATGTACCACGCATTGAAAAAATCACACTTAATATGGGTGTTGGTGAAGGTGTGTCGGACAAAAAAGTTGTTGAAGCAGCTCGTTCAGATATGGAAAAAATCGCGGGTCAGAAGCCAGTGGTTACGATTGCACGAAAATCTGTTGCGGCTTTTAAATTGCGAGAAGGTTCACCTATTGGATGCAAGGTTACTCTGCGAAAAGCACAGATGTATGAGTTTCTTGATCGTCTAATCAATATATCAGTTCCTCGTATTCGTGACTTTCGCGGTTTAAATGGTAAATCATTTGATGGTCGTGGTAATTACAGCATGGGTGTTAAAGAGCAGATTATTTTCCCGGAAATTGATTACGAGAAAATCGATAAGATCCGCGGTATGGATATTACGATAACGACTACTGCTAAGACAGACGATGAAGCAAGGGCGTTATTAAAAGCGTTTGACTTTCCGTTCAAGAATTGAGCCGAGACTATTAAAAGGTAAATCAAGGGTAAATCATGGCAAAAGTATCAATGATACAGCGTGAAAAAAAACGCACAAAACTGGTAGAAAGAGATTTTGAAAAACGTCAGAAGTTAAGAGCGATTTTAAAAGACCCAGATGCTAGTTATGAAGATAAAATGTCTGCACAGATTAAAATGCAGAAATTGCCCCGTGATTCCAGTGCTGTTCGCAAGCGTAACCGTTGTCAGATTACGGGTCGCCCACACGGTTACTATCGCAAGTTTGGTTTGTCTCGTATAAAGCTGCGTGAAGCAATGATGCGTGGTGATGTACCCGGTCTTGTTAAGGCAAGCTGGTAAGATATTTAGAGGCTGTGTTAACTAAATGCTAGTTAATACATGTTAAATAGTTAATTAAAATTATATTAAGAGTAAGGTATTAGATTATGAGTATGTCAGATCCAATAGCAGATATGCTGACTCGTATTCGAAATGGACAGTCTGCTGCTAAAGTAGAAGTGACTATGCCTGCATCTAATATGAAACAGTCAATAGCACAAGTTTTGAAAGACGAAGGCTATATAAATGATTATTCTGTTTCAGAAGATGCTAAGCCAGAGTTGTCTGTTTCGTTAAAGTATTTTGATGGTAAACCGGTTATTGAAACGATTAAAAGGGCCAGTAAGCCTGGTCTGCGCGTTTACAAAAACAAAGACGAATTGCCAAAGGTTTTAAATGGCCTTGGTATTATTATTATTTCAACCTCAACTGGCATGATGACTGACCGAGCTGCACGCGCTGCAGGAATTGGTGGCGAGTTAATCTGTACTGTTGCCTAAAGGGGATATGAAATGTCACGAATAGCAAAAAAACCCATTAGCATACCTTCTGGAATTGAAGTTAAAATATCTGGACGTGCTGTTAATATTAAAGGCCCGAAGGGTAACCTTGATATAGAGTTACATGAGGCCGTATCTATAGCACAGGATGGTGAAGTTTTAACACTGTCAGCTGATATTCCATCAGCCATGGCAATGACCGGTACTATGCGCTCTCTGGTAAATAATATGGTTACTGGTGTTAGCCAGGGATTTGAAAAAAAGCTGGAGCTGATTGGTGTAGGTTACCGAGCTAATGCAAAGGGTAATTTACTGAATCTACAGCTTGGTTTTTCTCACCCTGTTGATTATGCTGTGCCTGATGGCATTAGCGTTGAAACGCCCACTCAAACTGAAATTTTTGTGAGAGGCGCTGACAAACAGAAAGTTGGCCAGGTCTCAGCTGAAATACGTGCATATCGCCCCCCCGAACCATATAAAGGCAAGGGTGTTCGTTATGCTGATGAATATGTTATTCGTAAAGAAGCGAAGAAAAAATAGGTGCTGATGAGATGAATTCAAAGAAAGATAGTCGTGTTCGTCGCGCCAGACGCACCCGTATGAAGATACGCGAACTCGGTGCTAACAGATTGTGTATTTTTCGTACACCACGCCATATATATGCACAGATTATCTCTGCAGATGGTGGTAAAACATTAGCCTCTAGCTCAACTTTAGATGCAGATGTGAAATCTGCAATTAAAAGCTCCGGTAATACTGATGCTGCGGCAACAGTCGGTAAGCTGATTGCTGAAAAATCAAAAGCTGCAGGCGTAAGCAGTGTGGCATTTGATCGCTCTGGCTTTAAGTACCATGGTCGAGTTAAAGCGTTGGCCGAAGCTGCACGTGAAAACGGTCTGCAATTCTAAAGGTAAATAATATGGCACAAAATAGAGACAATCAAAGAGAACAGTCAGACGACTTTATCGAAAAATTAGTTACCGTGAATCGTGTTGCTAAAGTTGTAAAAGGTGGCCGTCAGTTTGGTTTCACAGCACTAACTGTTGTTGGTGATGGTAAGGGTACAATTGGACTGGGTTACGGAAAAGCCAAAGAAGTTCCTGCAGCGATACAGAAAGCAATGGACAAAGCCCGTAAAAATATGCGCAAAGTACACCTTAAAGATGAGACTCTGCAACATGCTGTTGTTGGTGAGCATGGAGCAGCTAATGTATATATGCAACCTGCATCAGATGGTACAGGTATCATTGCCGGTGGTGCAATGCGTGCAGTGTTTGAAGCAGTAGGTGTTAAAAACGTACTGGCTAAAATTAATGGTACACGTAACCCTGTTAACGTTGTACGCGCTACAATAAATGGTCTTGAGAAGATGCGATCTCCTGAGGTGATAGCGGCTAAACGTGGCAAGAAAGTTGAAGAAATATTAGGCTAATCGACATGGCACAGACAAAAATCAAAGTAACACTGACGAAAAGTACAATAGGGCGACTGAAATCACACATTGCGTGTGTAAGAGGCCTTGGCTTACGTCGTACACATCATACAGTTGAAGTTATTGATACACCTGAAACACGTGGAATGATTAATAAAGTATCATACATGGTAAAGGTTGAGGAAGATTAAGATGGCAGCAGATATGCTTACTCTAAATACTATTGGTCCTGATGCGGGTAGTCGTAAGGCTGGAAAACGTGTAGGTCGTGGTATTGGCTGTGGCCAGGGTAAAACCTGTGGTCGTGGACATAAAGGGCAGAAGTCACGTAATGGTGGTTTTCACAAGGTTGGCTTCGAGGGTGGCCAGATGCCATTGCAACGCCGCCTGCCTAAAGTGGGTTTTAACTCTCGCAAAGCAAAATATAGCGCAGAGGTTCGTCTCGGCGAAATTCAAAAACTGGCAGCTGACACAGTTACACTAAAATTATTAATAGAAGCTAATGTTGTTCCAGCGTTTACCAGAAAAGCGAAAGTTATAGCTTCAGGTGAAATCACATCAGCCGTTACGTTGCAAGGTGTTAAAGCAACTAAAGGCGCTCTGGCCGCTATAGAAGCGGCTGGTGGAAAAGTAGAAGCTTAACGGAAATCAAATGGCTGTTGATCTAAGTAAATTGCAGGAACTCAGGCAGCGCATCCTCTTCGTAGTGGGTGCGCTGATCGTTTACAGAATTGGAACCTTTATACCGGTTCCGGGTGTGAACCCCACAATTATGTCTGCCATTTTTGATCAGCAGTCGGGTACCATACTGGATGTGTTTAACATGTTCTCAGGTGGTGCACTTGAGCGTATGTCGCTGTTTGCTTTAGGTATTATGCCGTATATATCAGCTTCCATTATTATGCAGCTGTTAACCGTTACGGTACCCAGTCTTGAGCAGCTCAAAAAAGATGGTGAAGCGGGTAGACGAAAAATTACCATGTATACTCGATATGGCGCTGTTGTCCTTGCGCTTTTCCAGTCTATGGGGGTGGCCAATATGTTACTGGCTCAGACACTTCAGGGTGCACCGCTTGTATACATAGAATCTACAATATCATTCTATGTTATTGCTGTAACATCGCTTGTAACCGGCACAGTGTTCCTGATGTGGCTGGGTGAGCAGATTTCAGAACGTGGAATTGGCAATGGTATATCAATGATCATATTCGCTGGAATTGTTGCTGGATTACCCGCTGCAATAGGGGGTACGGGAGAGCTTGTGAGAACAGGTGAGCTACATCCGCTAACCGCGATTATACTGTTCATACTGGCGATAGCAGTCACTGCTTTTGTTATTTTTGTTGAGCGTGGCCAGCGTCGGATAACAGTTAACTATGCAAAACGTCAACAGGGTCGTAAAATGTATGCTGCTCAAAGTAGCCATTTGCCGCTGAAACTGAATATGGCAGGTGTTATACCACCAATATTTGCATCAAGTATTATACTGTTTCCTGCTACAATGGGCGGATGGTTTGGGCAGTCTCAGGGAATGGAGTGGCTGGCTGAATTATCGACAACGCTTTCGCCCGGGCAGCCGATATATGTTATGTTTTACGCTGCTGCGATTATATTTTTCTGCTTCTTTTACACAGCACTGGTGTTTAATAGTAGAGAAACAGCAGATAACCTGAAAAAATCGGGTGCGTTTATCCCGGGTATACGCCCAGGGGATCAAACTGCCAAATATATAGACGGGGTTATGACACGTCTTACTCTCGTAGGGGCTTTTTATATAACGGCCGTGTGTTTACTACCTGAGTTTCTAATTTTGTACTGGAATGTCCCCTTCTATTTTGGAGGGACTTCTTTGTTAATCATCGTGGTTGTCGTTATGGACTTTATGGCTCAGATGCAGTCACATATGATGTCACAGCAGTATGAAGGCTTAATGAAAAAAGCCAATTTTAAAGGATTAGGTAAAAAAACCTGATCTGATTGTTATTGCCTGGGGCTATCTATCGTGCGTTATAGCATGTGACGATAAATGTCAGTTTTACCTGATATGAAAGCTAAAAACCAGTAATAACCAATGATTACATAAAAGTAAATAAGCGAGAGCAGTTATGAAAGTTCGTGCATCTGTAAAGAAAATGTGCAGAAACTGTAAAGTTATTAAGAGAAATGGTGTTGTACGTGTGATTTGTAAAGATCCACGTCATAAGCAACGTCAAGGTTGATTTAAAAGCGATATATCGTTAAAATGCAGCGCTTTGCGCAATTCTGGAGACGGATTGAATGGCCCGTATAGCTGGTATTAATATACCTGATCAAAAACATACTGTCATTGGTTTGACATACATCTACGGCATAGGCCGTACGCGAGCACAGAAAATCTGTGCTGATACAAATATCAAACCATCAGACAAAATGAGCACATTGACTGAAGAACAACTTGAGTCATTGCGCACAGAAATCGGTAGATTCACTGTTGAAGGTGATTTACGTCGAGAAGTATCAATGAGTATCAAGCGTTTGATGGACATGGGCTGTAACCGTGGTATTCGTCATCGTCGCAGTCTGCCTCTACGTGGACAGCGAACCAAGACAAATGCTCGCACACGTAAGGGTCCAAAGCGCCCGATTCGTAAGTAAAATCGGGTAAACAACTGCTTAACCAGGTAAAAGTAATGGCAAAACCAACGGCAAAGAAGAAAGTAAAACGCACGATCTCTGATGGTGTGGCGCATATATATGCCTCATTTAACAACACGATAGTTACTATATCCGATCGCCAGGGGAATACCCTCTCATGGGCAACTGCGGGTGGCTCAGGCTTTCGTGGTTCACGCAAAAGTACACCTTTTGCAGCTCAGGTCGCAGCGGAAAGAGCCGGTGCGCGCGCTAAAGACTATGGTGTAAAGAACCTGGAAGTACTTGTTAAAGGCCCGGGCCCGGGCCGTGAGTCAGCGGTACGCTCACTTAATAATGCTGGTTTTAAAATTACTAATATCAGTGATATTACCCCCATTCCACATAATGGCTGTCGTCCTCCAAAACGACGTCGCGTATAAAGCCGGAGAATAGAAGTGGCTCGTTATTTAGGACCCAAGTGTAAATTGAGTCGTCGCGAAGGTGTCGATCTTGAACATAAATCAGGTATTCGCGCGCTGGATAGCAAGTGTAAACTTGATCAAAAGCCAGGTCAGCACGGTGCTGGGCGTAGTCGCTTAACGGATTACGGCATACAGCTTCGCGAAAAGCAGAAATTACGCCGAATTTACGGTGTACTGGAGAAGCAGTTTGTAAATTATTACAAAAAGGCAGCATCGAGAAAGGGTTCAACAGGTGAAAACCTGCTGGAGTGTCTTGAGACACGTCTTGATAATGTCGTTTATCGCAGTGGCTTTGGTTCAACACGCAATGAATCACGCCAGTTAATTAGCCATAAATCTATAATGGTTAATGATCAGCTGGTTAATATACCTTCGTATGTGGTAAAGGAAAACGATAAAATTGCAATTCGTGAGAAAGCTAAAAAGCAGACACGAATAAAAGATTCACTTGAGTTAGCCAGGCAGCGTGGAATTGCAGACTGGATCCAGCTTGATGAAAGCAAAATGGAAGCTACATTTAAATCTATTCCAGAACGCAGTGAATTATCAGCTGATATTAACGAACAACTTGTTGTTGAACTGTACTCCAAGTAAAGGATACCTAAAAGAATGTCAGGAAAATCTGAAGAACTTCTTACTCCTCGTAATATTGATGTACATGCGTATAGCGATACCCACGCAAAAATCGTACTCGAACCATTAGAGCGAGGCTTTGGTCATACATTGGGCAATGCTCTTCGCCGTATTATGCTCTCGTCAATTGAAGGTTCGGCTATTGTTGAAGCTGAAATTGAAGGTGTTTTACATGAATACAGCTCTCTTGCGGGTGTACAGGAAGATGTTCTTGATATATTGCTGAATTTAAAAGGTGTGGCAATAATAATGCATGAGAAGTCAGAAGCATTATTAACCTTGAAAAAATCAGGATCAGGTGTTGTAACTGCTGGCGATATTGCGACTGACCATGATATTGACATCGTCAATCCTGATCATGTAATTGCAAATATTACGGGTGATGTTAGTCTTAATATGACACTTAAAATTTCTAAAGGTCGTGGCTATAAACCATCTATTCAGCGCAAGTCTGAGTCTGCAGAAAGCGCAACAATAGGTTCACTTGCAATAGATGCTTCTTTTAGTCCAATTTTACGTGTTACCTACAGCGTAGAAAGTGCCCGAGTTGAGCAGCGCACAAATCTTGATAAGCTGATTCTTGATGTTGAAACCAATGGAACAGTTGATCCTGAAGAAACAATACGCACCGCAGCTACCGTGCTACAGCGTCAGCTTGCTGCATTTGTCAATCTTCAGAGCATTGAAGAAGCGGAAGCACAGATAGAAGAGGAAGAAATTGATCCTATACTGCTGCGTCCTGTTGATGATCTGGAGTTAACTGTACGCTCAGCAAACTGTCTCAAGGCTGAGAATATATACTATATAGGTGATTTGATACAACGAACAGAAGTCGAGTTATTGAAAACTCCTAATCTGGGTAAAAAGTCCCTGACTGAAATAAAAGACGTATTGGCATCACATGGCCTCTCATTAGGAGCGCGCCTGGAGAACTGGCCGCCTGCGTCAATTCGAGAAAAACAAGCGAGTTAATCGCTCAGTAATTATTACTGTTCGTTAACTGAGAACATTATAGCGAAAGCTACCAGGGTAAAAGAACATGCGTCATCGTAAATCAGGTCGTCAACTCAACCGAAACAGCAGTCACCGTAAGGCTATGTTTCAGAATATGACCAACTCTTTGTTTGAACACGAGTTAATTAAAACTACTTTGCCAAAAGCTAAAGAGCTTCGCCGAATTGCAGAGCCTCTAATTACGCTTGCAAAAGAAGACAGCGTAGCAACACGTCGTCTTGCTTTCAACAGGATGCGTGATAAGGCGATGGTAGCCAAATTATTTACAGAGCTGGGCCCGCGTTATATAGATCGTCCAGGTGGTTACCTTCGTGTAATGAAATGTGGTTTCCGTCCTGGTGATGCTGCACCCATGGCCTATGTTGAACTGGTAGACAGGCCAGAGCCCGTTGAAGAAGCTGTTGAGGTTGAGTAGAGGCTATAGCCGTTTCTATTAAGTTGATATAAAAAGGCCAGACATTGCTCTGGTCTTTTTTGTGGTTGTGATAAAAGCTGATTTTTCCAGGAAATAGACTAATACCGTCTAATATCTGACCAGATGCATTGGGTGTTTTTGAATCCATGCTGAATGTAAGTGGTTGAATTTTAATGATATTTTTTGTGATTGCGACTGCGTTACCTGTATGTAGTAGTTTGTTCGGGCGAATGACAACAGGCTGGTTTTAATTATAATGGAGCTACCACAATGTACTAAAGGAAGAAGAATGTCTAATATAACGAATATAAACGAACAACGATATGATGAAATGCCAGGCGTTAGTCATGTTGAAAACCAGCTCCTTGCAGATCGTTATAGTGAGGATGAATTGAGCATAAAATCCAAATTTGACAGGATTATTGAAGCAGTTCAAAGTGGTGATGTTTATAATAGTAAAGTTAAGACTTCTGATTCTAAAAACGAGGAATAGCTACTAATTGTTTTTTACTATTGCATATTCTAACCCACCTCGCTTATGGTGTGTGGGTTAGTAGTGCAAGCATAATTATCATTCTATTTCTTTACAGGGTATTTTGAAATCCACATGGTAGTGCTCATCATGCCTGACCCATGATCTTTTTTTTGAAAACGTAATGTTTTTTTGGAGGTAGTTGCCGTATTTTGTTTTAAACAATTCAGGCTGTAGTTCTGGATCAAATATGACACGCCATAAACCTGACCCGGCTTTTTTAGATTCTTTATGCAGTGCTACAATATGTGCGGCCAGGGCTGTATAGTCAATATTGTAGTTTTCATATACCCCACTGTCATCAAACTCAATGCTATATCCAAACCTGTTAAAGACGGTAGTCGGTAAATGAACAGATTTTCCAGTCTGATCAATTACGGGCGTGATAAAGTCTACGGATAAACCATTTCGGTGTGTTTTATGCGGTTTAAACTGCCCACCTTCTTTAAACCTAAATTAATCAGTTGACCGCGCAATAATGCGCTAAGTGGTTGAGAATATTGTGTATTATATAATACCTCCATTCACCCGTTCGGTGAAGAC
>VAOX01028596.1_pt1 | contig 15232 bp, 12 predicted proteins | sample 3393891 | NCBI WGS metagenome assembly VAOX01 (sample SAMN08290429, study PRJNA428436) | hydrothermal vent metagenome | isolation source: Deep-sea hydrothermal vent chimney | place: Indian Ocean: Southwest Indian Ridge | depth 2822 m m | reverse complement strand
TGTATGCTGGGCAAGCAAATCATTATAGCTTGTATCATCATCCATTAAATACTGTTGCCAATTACCGATTCGATCAAGCATGGGGTTGACCGTCACTAAAATGTCGTCGCTACCTGATAAATGTGCTGATGCGTTCGACCATCTCCAATCTTGAGGATGAACACACATCTTTGCTCTTACCGGATTTAATTCAACATAGCGCACTGTCGCCAGCAGATATTTATCATCCATTGGAAAAGAGTGAAAACGCTCTTGCCACAAATGCCGGCGCCAACCTTTTTTGAAATTAACATACCGTGTAGTGGTCTAATAGACCCGGACACTTTAATAAGCACGCTGAGTGACATGGTGCGGGTATCCTGAAACAACAACTCTTGGCAATGGTCTTGTCATTGCGTTTAATGATAAAGATGTCAATGATAACAAATCAACGTGTTATTCTCAGTCACCGGCATTTTTGATCAGGTCACGAAAATAATTAGTAATCTGCCGAGCATATTCGGCTCCGTGTAGGATCATTTTTCTTCTATGTTAGCAGGCGGTTTATCGAGCCGGTGTTCGCCCTTCTCATAAATGTTCGCCGCCGATCCAATGATGAGCGAATCCGGTGGAACGGCCACCTTCGGGTTCTTGTTGGGATAGTCCAGACTGTTGAGAATAAAGCGCATCGCGTTAATGCGTGCGCGCTTTTTGCAATCAGACTTGATTACCGTCCAGGGCGCATCGGCCGTGTCAGTGTAGAAGAACATCGCCTCCTTGGCCTCGGTGTAATCCTTCCATTTATCGAGGGAAGCCAGGTCAATCGGGCTCAGTTTCCATTGCTTCAGGGGATCGTGACGGCGCTGCTGAAAACGTCGGAATTGCTCATTGCGACTGACGGAGAACCACAGTTTGAAAAGCGATATCCCGCTACGCACCAGCATGCGTTCCAGCTCGGGCGTCTGACGCATGAACTCCAGATAATCACTCGATTTGCAGAAACCCATTACCCGCTCGACGCCCGCCCGGTTATACCAGGAACGGTCAAACAGTGTGATTTCACCGGCGCTGGGCAGGTGCTTGATGTAACGCTGAAAATACCACTGCCCCTGCTCGCTGTTGGTGGGCTTTTCCAACGCGACCACGCGCGCGCCACGCGGATTCATATGCTCCATCATGCGCTTGATGGTGCCGCCCTTGCCGGCGGCGTCGCGGCCTTCGAACAGAATGGCAATGCGCTGCCCCGTTTCTTTGGCCCAGCTTTGCATCTTAAGCATCTCAATTTGGAGATCCTGTTTAAGGGACTCGTATTCCTCGCGATTCATTTTGTTTTCGTAGGGATAATTGGCATCGGAAAAGATCTTCCGCTTGCCCAGTTTTTCTACGACCCTGGGCTTGGCCAGGCGCTGATCTTTCCGGCCCTCTCCGATATTCGGCATGCTGAAACTGGCGTTTTTACTCACGGTTATCTCCATCATATGTAACTAGAATCGTCACTGTAAATATAGTACATAATCAAGCACTAATATTTGTTGGTGCGCGGTTTACGCAAAATATTTTTGCTGTAGAGCAAGAGTCATCGGCGGATAGGGGACAATATTGAAAGCGGGGCAGCAAAAAATCCATTAAAAGACATTAAAGGGGACGGCGGGAATTAATTTTGACCCTCTCTTTCATTTATGGACACGAATAGTCTACGCAGGATCTACTATCGGAGGTTTGTTGTTTATGCATCATCCCAACTGCCCCGGCCAGGTGCTGTTGATAAGTCGCCAGTCGTTTATCGGATGGAGCTTTGTTTTTTTCTTTGTCGGTTCGGCGCTATGTGCCGTAGATGCCAGCTGGAATGTTTGTTTGGCGTCATAGATTATGTCTGTAACCAGTTCTCCACTTTTAGCCCTGGCATCCGGGTGAACTCCCCGACATTGGCAGTCACAACCGTCAGAGGCTTAAGGGATGCCAGTAGCGCCAGCAACTTGCCTTTGCGGATTGGCTCCACAATCAGGCGGTCACCCTCTTTGTGAATAAGTGCTTCTCCGCCCTCCAGCTCGAACTCGCGGGGGATACGCAGCGCTTGGTTGCGCCCGTTGCGAAAGAGGCGTACGTTCATGAGTAGCCATTCGAGTATTCTCCGGTTCAAGGCATATGCCATAAAGGATCGACAAGTCAACCGTGCCTGTCACGGGGTACTGTAGCCGTGTCCTGTTGACACAGTGCGGGCGATTTGCAACAATTTCTGACATGGTATTTTTTATAATATTCTCACCTGCCTCTGTAATTAGCGTATTGATTTTAAATGATAAAAATGGCTTATTTACAATCGAAAGGGTAAGCGGACAGAATAAGAACGTAGGGTGGATTGAGGAAGGCGAAGCCCTATGAAGCACTACAGGCACGTCCTTCAACCACCCGAAAATTGTTGGGTTTCGCGTTGTTCAGCAGCAACCTGCGCAGTGACGTGACTGAGCTACATGACTTGCATTACATGCAGCATGCGCTGGAACTGGCGCGGCGTGCGCAAGCCAGGGATGAAGTGCCGGTTGGGGCACTGCTGGTTCAGAATGACGAGATTATTGGCGAGGGCTGGAACATGCCTATTGGCACGCATGATCCCACGGGCCACGCGGAGATCCGGGCGCTACGTGCTGCTGCCCATGCTGTTTCAAACTACCGGCTGCCAAAAACCACGCTCTACGTTACTCTCGAACCCTGCGTTATGTGTGCCGGGGCGATGATTCACGCGCGCGTCCAGCGGGTGGTGTTTGGTGCGCGGGATCCGAAAACAGGTGCAGCCGGGAGCGTCTTCGATATCCTCAACAATGATCAACACAATCATGATGTGCAGATCACAGAAGGCGTGCTGGCGGAAGAATGTGGGCAGTTACTAACGGATTTTTTCCGCGCACGGCGGAAAAAGTAACCCTGTTTATAACACAGGCGAGGAAAAGGCCAGGTTATTCCGGGATGGGGTTTCGCGCTCGGTGCGCCAGCGAAGAATATCATAATAGCTGCGGATGTTTTCAACATAACGCACGGGTTCATGGCCGCGGGCATAACCATACTGTGTGTTTTTGTACCACTTGCGCAGTCTCAGAAGAGGCAGGCTTTTTTTGACGTCGGTCCACTTGTTTTCATTTCCTCCACGCTCCGCAGTGATTGCGCGGGCATCCTTTACATGGCCGAAACCGATATTATAGGCTGCCAGAGTCATCCAGGTGCGATCCGGCTCTGGAACTTCCGGGAAGCGTCGATACAAACTTCTAATATAGCGGGCACCGCCCTCAATGCTTTGCGCAGGATCGGTTCGTTTTTTAATGCCTAATTGCTTGGCTGTAACGCGGGTCAGCATCATCAGGCCACGCACGCCGGTGGGCGAGACTGCATGTGGATTCCAGTTGGATTCCTGATAGGACACCGCAGCGAGCAGGCGCCAGTCCAGATTATTATCCAGAGCGGCGCGTTCAAACATGGGCTGGTAACGGCGCATACGTTGTTTGATGTGGCGCAAATAGGTGGGGGTGCCGGCATAGTTGTATGTGCGCACATGGCTGTAATACTGGGCCAGCATTTTCTCCAGTTTGCCGGATTTTCTTAGCGAGTTAAAAAAATTCTGTGCTTCCCGATAGAGGCTGTCATCTTTTCCAGCGCGCAGTGCCCAAGCCAGTCCCTGGGTTTTAGAAATATCAAAAGCAACCCGTAACTCAGGATGATAACGACGGTGCAGGGCAGCTTCATTGGAGTCGGCAATAGTGAAGTCGATCAGTTGCTCTGCGACTAAGGCGAGCAGATCGCTACTTTTTGCCGTTGCGTTTTCGTGCCACTTCAATGCGGGAATATCGTGTTTCAGCATTTTCAGGCGTTCCGCATGGCTACTGTTAGCAATGACTTCAAGGTTGCCACCGAGCAGATCATTGACGTTGCGGGGACGGATGGCACCGGTGCGGTAAATAAGCTGTTGGGTAATATATTGATAGGCTGGGGTGAAGCGTACCCGTTTCTTACGTTGCTCGGTGATAGTCAGGCCGGCCGCTGCGATTTGAACCCGTCCTGATTCGACTTGTTTCAGAATGTCTTGCAGGTTATTCTCACTGCGAATATCGGCTTTTACGCCGAGATGTTTGGCGAAGGCCGTGATCAGATCATATTCCAGACCGCTGGTACCGTGGGGGCCGTTAAAATAGGTGGTGGGTGAGGTTCGGGTCAGGACGCGTAATACGCCGTCATGCTGAACCTGTTGCAGCAGATTACGCCGCGGCGAACAGGTAATAAAAATCAATACCAGTAAGATAGAAATGCCGCCTGTTATGGCGATGAATCTTTTCTGCATAAAACAACCCCGACTACTCTTTGCCTGTATCGGCATGTTCGGTGGCATGCTTACAGCTTTAATTGATATGACCCGCCTGCGCGGTAACGTGCATACACAGTATATCACACCAGTCTTCGTGGTTATCTATAATTTGTGTTTTAGTCGCTTGAACCTGCCCTTCGTTTATGTTAGGTGGTCTTGTGTTTTTACTTCAGGTTTGGTTGTTAAGTAACCGAAATTATTCCGATTTTTTAACTATGTAACTGATAAATATACGAAGATTAATTTGCCCATTTAAAAATAAAAAAATTATAATATTTTCTGGCGGCTTTAAAGTCCTTGAATTAGGGAGCTTAAAATTTCGTCTTTTCAGGCGGTATCCTTGTTTTTTCTCTTCTCCCGTTTAAGGAAGAAGAGTCGGAAAGAGGATAAGGGAGCCATTATTAAAGCACATCAGAAGAATAATCTGCCAGCCGTGAACGCTCGCCGCGTATCAGGGTGACGTGGCCGCTGTGGTTCCATCCTTTGAACCGATCTACCACATAGGTCAGGCCGGATGTGGTTTCCGACAGATAGGGGGTATCGATCTGGGCAATATTGCCGAGGCAGACAACCTTGGTACCGGGGCCTGCACGGGTAATCAGGGTTTTCAGCTGTTTGGAGGTGAGGTTCTGTGCTTCGTCGATAATAATGAAGCGATTAAGAAAGGTGCGCCCACGCATAAAGTTGACTGAACGGATCTTGATGCGCTTGCTGAGCAAATCCTGGGTTGCGGCCTTGCCCCAGTCGCCTCCCAGATCCGTGTCGGTGAGAAATTCCAGGTTGTCCATTAGTGCGCCCATCCACGGTGCCATTTTTTCTTCTTCGGTGCCGGGCAGGTAGCCGATGTCCTCACCCACTGGTACGGTGACGCGGGTCATGATGATTTCACTGTAACGTTTCTGCTCCAGGGTTTGTTCCAGTCCGGCAGCCAGAGTCAGCAGGGTTTTGCCAGTGCCGGCCATGCCAAGCAGGGAAACGAAGTCGATTTCCGGATCCATGAGCAGATTGAGGGCGAAATTTTGTTCACGGTTGCGCGCGCGAATACCCCAGACCGTGTGATCGTTGCTGGTATAGTCGCGGGTGGTTTCAATAATGGCGGTGTCGTCCTTAATTTCCCGAACGATGGCTTCAAAGTCGCCTTCAGGTGTGTATATGAACTGGCTGGGGATCCAGTTTTCCACTTCAGGGCCATGCAGCCGGTAGTAGGTATGGCCTTCTTCGACCCAGGAATCCAGCTCCTTGCCGTGGCTGTCCCAGAAATTACTGTCCAGTTCGCAATTGCCCTTGTACAGCAGTTCAACGTCTTCCAGCACCTTGTCATTATGGTAGTCCTCAGCATGCAGACCCAGGATTGAGGCCTTGATGCGCATATTGATGTCTTTGGTTACCAGGGTAGTGCTGTGGTTGTTGAATTTGCCTTGCAGGGACAGGGCGGTGCCAAGAATATTATTGTCGGGCAGGCTGCCAGGCAGATATTCCGGCAGGGTATTGGGGTAGGTGCGGGTTTGAAAAAACAGGCGTCCGGTTTCACTGTTTTTGTCCTCATCCCCGTTAAGCCTGTAAACGTCAAGACTAATCCCCTTCTCGATTTCTTCCTTGCTGGCATTGCCCATCAGTTCATCGATGAAGCGACTGGTCTGGCGGGCGTTGCGGGCAACTTCAGAATGGCCTTTCTTATTGTGGTCCAGCTCCTCCAGTACCATCATGGGTAAGTACAAATCGTGTTCCTGAAAGCGGAACAGGGCGGTGGGATCATGCATCAGTACATTAGAGTCAATCACGAACAGGCGTTTATTCATTATGGTGTGTTTTCCTCTTTTATTTTTGATATATGGAATGGATGGCAGAGAAGACCCCGGCGCTGTTTCTGAAGTAGAAACAGTGTCTTAGGTTTTTGTCTTTGAAGTGGAACCGGCTGATATTTTTATCGCCCGTGGCGGGCAGGGTGGCGTTGGATGTCTTTTGACCTGGTTTAACAGTCATATCCGTATCCGTTCCTTAATTAATGACCGAATCATCTTAAACTACGGAAGACGGTAGGCATACCGGCAATTTTCCGGTTTTTGTTTTTTTGCGAACGATTTTTGCGCAATGATGAGGCGGACGACAGACTTGTTGTCTGTAGCTTGTCAGCAGCCGGCAGGCCAAGTAACATGTGCTCTTTTTGTGGAGAACGGCATGTTTCAAGGCAGTATGGTCGCGCTGGTCACGCCGATGCATGAGAACGGCAGCCTTGATGAGGCGGCGCTGGCGAAACTGATCGAGTTCCATGTGGAAAAGGGTACCGATGCCATTATTGCAATGGGTACCACGGGGGAGTCGGCAACCCTGGATATGGCGGAACATTGCGCGGTTATCCGGCGGGTAGTGGCCTTTGCCGCTGGCCGTATCCCGGTTATTGCTGGCACGGGCTCCAATTCCACGCAGGAGGCTATCGAACTGACCCGTAACGCCAAGGATATTGGCGTGGATGCCTGTCTGCTGGTGACACCTTATTATAACAAGCCAACCCAGGAAGGTTTGTACCGGCACTTCAAAGCCGTGGCCGAGGCGGTAGCGATTCCCCTGATCCTTTATAATGTACCGGGGCGTACGGCTGTGGACATGTTACCGGATACGGTGGTGCGTCTGGTTGAGATTGAGAATATCGTGGGTATCAAGGAGGCTACCGGCGATCTAAAACGCGGCCGTGAGTTGATCCGGCGTTGCGGTGATAACTTTGCCGTATTCAGTGGCGATGATGCCACCGCAATGGAACTGATTTTGTTGGGTGCGCGTGGTGATATTTCTGTCACCGCCAATGTAGCACCTCAGGATATGCATGAAATGTGTAAGGCTGCACTCGCCGGAGACAGAGAAAAGGCGGCCGCTATCAATGCGCGCCTCATGCCTCTGCACACTGGTCTGTTTTGCGAAGCGAACCCGATCCCCGTCAAATGGGCGCTATATGATATGGGAATGATGGAAACCGGCATTCGTTTGCCGCTGACCATTCTCTCCAAAGTGTATCGTGATAGTATTCATCAGGCCTTGCAACAGGCCGCCATCCTTCATGCCTGATTATAACCCAGGCCCCGAATTCCCCCAGGTAGAAAAGATGTCCGCACGTTTTATTTCAGGCAAAAATCTTGCTCTTTTGATGTTGTCACTCATTATGATGGCTTGTTCAAGCAACCCCTATAAAGGGGATTACAATACTCAAAATGAGAATGGTAAACCGCTTGAGGTGCCGCCCGATCTGGTGTTGCCCCGGGGGGATGACAGCATGAAGATACCGTCTATCGCCGCTGAACAGACCAGTATTGCATCGTATGAAAAAAAGGGAACGGCAAATCAGAATGGCTCTCCAGCATCCACCATAACGGGCGTACGCATGCAACGTGATGGCGCGGTGCGCTGGCTGGAATTCGATGCCCCTGCGAATCTAATCTGGTCACAACTTGAGCCCTTTTTTACATCGCTGGGTTTCAAGATTGTTCACGAAGACAAAAAGTTGGGGATGATGGAAACCAACTGGCAGGAAAACCGGGTGAAACTGCCTAACGACTGGTTTTCGGTTATTTTCAACAGTTTTGCGTCTGCGGGGCTGAAAGATCGTTATATCGCCCGCCTGGAGCAGGATGGGAACAAAACGCTGTTATTCATTACCCATCAGGGCCTGCGTGAAAAGCACATTGAAGATAACACCAGTGATGCAGATGATACCTATTGGGAATATCGGAATTCGGATCCTGGCCTGGAAAGGGAAATGCTGATGCGTTTCCTTATCTTTAAGGGAATCAAAAAGGGTACAGCCAATGCGATTACGACTAAAAAAGAAAGTTCGCGCGCCAAGCTGGTCAAAAAAGATGGCAACCTGTATCTGAACGTCAGCGAAATTTTCCCGCGCACTTGGCGACGGGTTGGTCTGGCGATGGATCGCATGGGCATCCATGTCAACGATCGTAATCGTTCCGCCGGAGTGTATTATATATCGTTGAATAAAGAGTTCCGCAACAGTGACGACAAGAGCTGGTTTGAAGGTCTCTTCGGTAACGATATTGGGGCTGATAACAAGCCTCTTATTCTGAAACTCGACAAACAGAGCGGTTTTGTACGAATTTCAGTACATAGTCAGGGCGGCAAGGTTCTTAATACCAAGCTGTCCAAATTAATCCTGAACAAGTTGCAGAGATATCTGAAATAGCCGGGCTATATGCGTTTTGCATCACTAGGCAGCGGTAGTAAAGGCAATGCTACATTGGTGCAGGTAAATAAAACCTGTGTACTGATTGACTGTGGTTTTAGTCTCAGGGAAACCGAAGCGCGCTTGTCCCGTTATGGTATAGAGGCAGGGCAGCTGGATGCAATTTTGATTACCCATGAGCATGGGGATCATGTACGTGGTGCGGGACCCCTGGCACGCAAGTATAATATCCCCCTGTGGGCCACGCGGGGGACATACAGCAAGGCGGTGCTGGGCGTATTGCCACGCTTGCATTACCTGGATGTGCAGCAGCGTTTTGAGGTTCAGGATCTGGCGATTCAAACTTACCCGGTCCCCCATGATGCGCGGGAACCCTGTCAGTTTGTTTTCAGTGATGGCCAGCAGCGGTTTGGCATGTTAACCGATGCCGGTATGATTACACCGCATATCGAGACGCAGCTGGATGGCTGTGACGCTCTGTTACTCGAATGCAATCACGATCTATCAATGCTGGAACAAGGCCCTTACCCTTTCTCACTCAAGCAACGGGTGGCTGGTCGTCTTGGACATCTAAGCAATAAACAAACTGCATTGTTATTGGCGGCGCTGGATCATACGCGCCTTAAACATCTGGTGATAGCACACCTGAGCGAGCAGAACAATACACCGGCTCTTGCCTGTGATGCGCTGGTAGAAGTTACCGGTTGTGAGCGCGACTGGATTAACATTGCCAGTCAGGACAATGGTTTTGACTGGTGTGAGATTTAGATTATATGCAGGTTGGGCTGAACAATTTTATAAAACCCAACAGGTTTTAACGAGATATTTTCAGGAGCTCGAAATGAAAAAACAGGGCGAACTCTTTGCCGGTAAGGCCAAGACTATTTATGCCACCGATGATGCCGATAAACTGATCATGCATTTTCGCAATGATACATCGGCCTTCGATGGTGAAAAAATTGAACAGCTTGATCGTAAAGGCATGGTCAACAATCGCTTCAATGCTTTTATTATGGAAAAGTTGCAGGCCGCTGGCGTGGCTACCCATTTCGAACAGATTCTTAGTGATGACGAGTCCTCGGTAAAAAAGCTGGAGATGTTGCCGATTGAATGTGTGGTACGCAATATCAGTACCGGTAGCCTGTGTCGGCGACTGGGTGTGGAAGAAGGTCTGGATCTGAATCCGCCAACATTTGAATTCTTCCTTAAAAATGATGAACTGCATGATCCCATGATCAACGATTATCATATCTTGTCCTTCAAATGGGCGACTGAAGAGGAGATCGCACAGATGAAGACCTTGACCTTCAAGGTCAATGATATTCTGACCCGCTTATTTCGCGATGCCGGCATGTTGTTGGTGGATTACAAGCTGGAGTTCGGGCGCTATCATGGTTCGCTGTTGCTGGGGGATGAGTTTACTCCGGATGGTTGTCGCCTGTGGGATATCGAAACCCGCAAAAAACTGGATAAGGATCGCTTTCGTCAGGGACTGGGAAACGTGGTTGAGGCCTACGAAGAAGTGGCCCGGCGTCTGGGCGTGAGTTTGTAGCAACTCACGTTGAAGAATGAATACAGGGATGTATATTCCATCTCTTTGGCTGTCGTTTCCCATTGCCTGTGACTTAATATTTAGTTATATGTAGGTACTTAAAGTAAGGGGGCAGGCTTGCGCTAATGCATTAACACATCCTCCTCGCCTATCTTTGAATTTTTCACGTTAAACTCGCTACTACTCTTACCTATTACCTATTACCTATTACCTATCACCTCTTACCTATTATCCCTTCCACACTTCTTTTTCTTATATTGGGTGACTGACTTACATTGCTGGGACGGGCGAAATTAATTCCCTCCGTCCTCTTTAATTTGGTATAGCATATGGGGAGGCTGTTGGCTAAGGGTGGAATATATTTGGAAAAGGGAACTAATAATATATGTTGTTAATGATTTGGATGCTTATAGCCATAGTTGTTGTGTTAGGAATAATAGGTTTCTATTTTCAGATCATGTTAGTGGAAAATGTGAAAGAAAGAAATATAGGTAATATATTTTTTGGGTAATGGGTATTTAACAAAGGCAATTTAAATAAAAAAGGCTTATTTTACAGAAAGGCCATGTTTGTTTGTTGGGGGGGTAGCGTTATTTCTGGTGGTGCTTATAGTTAATCTACAAAATCACGCATAACATTGAGTCTCAAATTGATTTAATGCTGGTGGATTAAGGGGGGTAGATTCGTTGATTTAAGTGGGTTGGGTGTTAAGCCGGGTTTTTTTGTAAAGATTAATGAGTCTACCCCCTTGATTCTGGCAGCAGCACGGGTGAGGACTCGGTATTGGGGGCATTGGACGCTTGATTGATGGCTAAAGGAATGAACCGTTTGGTATCAGCCCGCGACCTATTCAGTGAGCTGAGTTATTGTCGGCCACTAATGTTAAGGGGAAACAAAAATGAAGTATATCACCCGTGTTGAATTACTGATCGCTATGCTGTTATTGCTGTCTGGTGGCAGCATGACTTCGGCTATGGCAGGCAACGCTGCCCTCGTTTCACCCGGACACCTGTTGCGGTCGACGGCACCGGCCATCAACGTGACAACCCGGCAGGCCATAGCCCGACCGGCCATCAAGGCACCCCTTAGCCCGGTACGGACGGCACCGGCGGTCATACGTGCCGGTTTATCTTCACCCCGTGCGTCTTTACCAACCCATATCACTAAACCGGCAATAGCGGTGGCACCAGCAATAAGAGCCACCCGGCCATCACCGCATCGGCCAGGCCCACGTTTGCAGGTGCCTGGTTTTAGCAACCCGGTCAGTGGTGCGGGGGGTGAGGCTGTAAACAAGGCCAGAGCCATTGAAGGCGGAACAAGAATGCGTGAGCTAAGAGAGCTGAAGCATATGCGTGATCTGGGTTCACCTATTGAACAACGGCTTGGCCGTGGGCGCAATGTAAAGGGTCGTCAGGATTGTAGCCTTAGCTCAAATCGAGCCGAATGTCTGCGGAACAATATGTCGCATCCAGGCCAAAACCCTGGCTTACCCAACGGAGTTAACCGGCGTCGAATGCAGGATTGCCTGAATAAAGGAGGGAGTCCGGCTTCCTGTATGCAGAGCGGGAGAGGGTCTGCTAGCGCTGGCAGGATAGGTGCTGGCCCGGGTAGCCCGGCTGATGGGGCGAACATCCCTGGCCGAGGACAGGCGGAGCAGGATGGGGGAACATCTCATGGTCGTTTTCAAGGATGGAATGTCAGAGGGGGTCATCCAAACAGGGATGGCTCGACAACTAATATGCGGAGCGGGACATACCAGGATGGGACGGTAGTAAAAGAGACAGTGACAGTGGACAGGGAGGGAAACGTAGTATCCAGAACCCACATAGAAAAAGCTCAAAATGGAAGAGTACTTAATTCCAGTGAATATAATACTTTTAATTGGCGCGATGGATCGACTACAACACATCATCATGAAAACGAGAGCAGAAGTGATGAGAGTCATAGTGTTATGACCCTTGGCCCGATACGTGTTACTCCAGGAAGCCCGGACAATCAACCCGCTCCAGAAGGCAGTAACGGCCCGGCTAATGATAATTGTGATTATGTCCCTGGCCAGGGTTGCCGCAAGAAGCAGGCGGATACCAGGGGCATGACGTCTCAGCCTGGTCCGAATGGACAAAATTCCGGTACCCAGACAGGAGGATTTGCGCCACACATCGGGTCGGCGGCGGCTACTGACTGTGGTGATGCCAGTTCGGATGCCTGCAACCGGGGTGGCTTCGGTTTTAGAAGTGGTGGTACACCACTGGATATGAAAGATCCGGGCCATGGTGTACCTGCTGGAGCGACACCTAAATAAGGCTCTTTGCGTGTTTTAAGGGTTACTTTAACGGGAAGAATAGAAGGAGAAAAGAATGAGTCATAACATACAATTTAGGTATTTGGGGGTTATTTTGCTGTTGCTGGTCAGTAGTGGCATGACTTCCGTCATGGCAGGCAACGCCGCTCTGGTTTTACCCGGACAACTGTTACGGCCGACTATCAACGTGACGCCGCGCCAGGCGCGGCAGTACCACTACCAGGCAGTAACCCGCGCACCGGTTCGAAAACGTGGACGGGTGCGTGCTGGTACGCTTGCCTGGCAGTGTCAGGGCACGGCCTGCACCATCAGCGGTCCCTGGCCGACTCCGGCAGTTGGGGCATGCCGGACACTGGCCAAACAAGTGGGTGCCATCCAGTCTTACGGCCATGCCAGTAGAAAACTCTCCGCGCCCCAACTGAGACAGTGTAATGCTGGAATTACCGCGCTGGTGCGCAAGCCCCTGAAGAAACAGATTCGGCAGACCATAGCTCGGTCAGCTATCAAGACACTGCTCCGCCGGGCACAGATAGCACCGGTGGTTACACGCTCGGGTCATCCACCCGCTGGCTTGTCCACACCTCGTGTACCCTCAGCAACACGTAGCGCTAAACCAGCAATAGCGGTAGCCCCGGTAATAAGTCCCGTCCGGTCGTCATCGCATCGGCCCACCCCACGTTTGCGGATGCCCGTTACCGCCCCGAAAGCTAACCCGATAAACCGGCCGACAGGTCTGGCTGTAGGCAGACAGGCGCGAAAATTTACGCCGCCACCTGCACCGCACACTCTCCAGCCGAAAGAAACCAGCGCCAATGGCGGGTTTGCTTTGCCACCCCGATCCGGGGTCAGGGTATCTGGGCTTAACAAACCTGTTACCGGTCGGGGAGGGAAATCATTGTTACCGGCAGGCATACCCCGCACGGCGAAACCTATCAGCGGCGGGGGTGGTTTTGCTCTCGCACCGAAGCCTGTGTTTGGGCTTGGCAGTGGTAGGCCGGTTGCTGGCCGAGATGGTAAACCACTGATTGGGGTTCAGGCTTTACCGAAAATAAAATTGATATTTGATCATATAGAAGATCGGCACGGTCAGCGGCTTGATTCGGTGATTCCAGGAAATTCCGTCCATGTTTTTTTCAGGATTCAATATACCGGCAGTGTCATGTATACAATTTATGTACGTGGTCAGGAAGGTGAAGGACGTACTAATGACCTTATTCTTCCCGCCAATAATCCGGTTCTATCATTGGTTGTACGGGTGAAGCGCAACATACCCTGGACAGGCGACAACTGGAATCCTGTATTCATGGTTAAGATTAACTCCATTGTGAGAAATTCATCAGGACGCGGTAACCACCCTGGACCTCAAGTTCACTCCAGAGATCAGCGGGATGAGGTGGCCACTGTCGCCGCCAGGATTCGCTGGCGAAGTGATCTGGAAGTGGTGGCTGTCAAACGTGTAACCCTTAATATGCAATGGACTGCGGGAAGCGGCAGCCGTATTCCGTGGTTCCGGTATGCGAGTAAGCCAATGAATAAATGGAAGGGTACGGGAGTCAATTATCCGGTTTCTATCTCAATGGTCGTAGCTGTCAGGAATCTTGATGTTGAAAGCTCTATGTCAGGTCGGAAATTGACGGTGACACTTACAGGATTGCGTAAGTATAGTCCCGTTCGACACAACAGGCATTATCCCGTTAGCCTGTTATATCGCGGGGATGAGTGCCGAAGTGCGGGATGCCCTGTGAAAGTTACCGTTTCTGTACCGCCTATGCCTGGATATGGGCAAAAGGATGTGCGTGTTGTGTTGCAGAATCTTCCGTTCGCAACATGGACTGATAATAAGGCGGGGAAGCGTGGTGCCATGCCTGGCTATCATATGCAGAGAGCTAGCGGATACTTTATGTGTGGTGATAATGGCCATGGCCATGGTTCCCGAATTCGTATTGATGCGACAGTGAATACTAGTGGAGATAGTCGTAGTTCGAACAATGCCATGATGCAAAGACTTACCTTTGGCGGCAATGGCGGTAGATCTTGTTCTGGAACGAATGATTAAGATTCAAAATTTTGCAAAAAAGGGCGGCGTGATTTAGTTATAGCTAAGGGAGTCGTAGCGATTCATTTCAAATTACGCCGATCCCTTTAAACCAAACATGAAAATCAATAGGGTTCAGACTCGATTGATTTAAACGGAATCAATCGAGAGAGGTGTATTAAAGCATTCAGGACACACCAGGCCTGCGGATAGGCTGCTATGAACCTTGCGATAGTGGTGGCGACTAAACTAGTGTCAAAGGAGTTAAGGGTGAAGACTGTGAAAAGTAGCAAGACCCGGAATAAAGTCTATGGCCTGCTGGTAGGGCAAAAGTTTTTTAGTGAAATAAATATTTTTATTCTGCTACTACTATTTGTTTATCTGACTGCGATTGCTTTTGCCAATGCTTCATCACAAACCCCCGATCTCATTGTTAGAATCATCGATCAACAATAGGGGCTCGTTGCAGTAAAAAATGTCGGCAAGATTAAAAGCAAACATGCTCAACTTTATGTGATATGTACACGAATATTTGAAGGGGTCAACAGGCTTTGTGCTACCGGTTTGAACTTGTCCAATTATATAAAAAAATGGATGTTTTATTTTATAATATTCCTGCGTTAGGCAAATCCAAATTATTCCGTGTAAAAATATTTTCTGATAAAAATACACCCAAAAAACCGGGGTATTATGCTATAAAATTAACTGTTGACCCACTTAAGAAAATGGTTCTTCGTAGAACTGTGTGAACGCTACGGAGCCATATCCAGGTCACCACAGTAGAAAAGTATACTATTTCTAAAGCCGCTAAATGAACGATAGCCCCT
>VAOX01025029.1_pt1 | contig 15233 bp, 16 predicted proteins | sample 3393891 | NCBI WGS metagenome assembly VAOX01 (sample SAMN08290429, study PRJNA428436) | hydrothermal vent metagenome | isolation source: Deep-sea hydrothermal vent chimney | place: Indian Ocean: Southwest Indian Ridge | depth 2822 m m | reverse complement strand
CTTGCCTGTGCCATATGATGCGTTGGCGGCATACTATCTTGACATCGGTAACCTAACTCGTACCAGTGCACAAGATGTGGCACAAATGCTGGATAGTTTCTGGCAGCGTTTTTCTGTTACCGCCGAGCGAATCCAGGCACTGGCTGTGCTGGGACTTGACGAAACCGCGAGCTACCCGGATATTCGCCGCCGTTATCGTGAGCTAGCCATGACACATCATCCTGACCGCGGTGGCGATCGTGGCAGATTTCAGCAAATTAGCGCGGCAATGGAAATGCTGGCGCATGATCAGCAGCTGTAGCTGGCGGCGTATGTCGCTTAATGACTATCGTTAAAAGGCCATAGGCGTGTATCAGATATCTATGTTAAAGCATTAACGGTGTCAGTGTAATTCTGACTAAATTCATGCTTCGTTGCAGCAGTGATAGTGGGTGCAATGCTTCCCGGTGGCGCGAACGTATCATGGCAGTGTGCTAGTATCCACGAGAGTAGTAATGTTTTTTGATGGTCCATAAACGAGAGGTTCAACTTAATGAAAAAGCTTAGCAATTTAACGATGAGCACCCAAATGAGATTGCTGGTGGGAACAGCAATTATTGCCCTCGTTTTGCTATCAGTGGTGAGCGTTGGGGCATTCCGTGAGTTTCGCGGTGATCTCAACCGTGCGATCGATAAAGGAGTGATGATCGAAAAGATGGTGGACCATGGACAATCTGCCCATGTGCTTCTCCAAAAGCAAGTTAGCCAGTGGCGGATGATTCTAATGGGCGGCAGCGATCCTCAGCGTTATCAACAGGATTTTGATCAGCTAAAACGTCAAGGAAAGGCCGTCCAAACGCAATTAAAGTTGCTTCGCGGCAACCTGGCCTCTATGGGAAAAAGTCCTGCATCAGTTGACTCATTGCTTATTAAACACGCCGCACTGCGCCAAAAATATCGCCAGCTCCTGGCGAATATGGTGGCGACGGGTGCTGCACCTAATATGACGATGGATCAGATGATTAAAGCCAACGAGCAGGCGGTGATTGCTGGTCTGGATGCGCTGATCGTCAAGGTTGAGCGAAACGCCGATGCCAGTTTTGCCGCGGATCGTCTTGCCGCGCGTGAGGCTTATCGCCTGAAGCGTAACTTTCTGGTGGTATTCTTGCTCATAGTTTTACCGATTACCGCGCTTCTTGGGCTGTTGATTAGTCGGAGTGTGTTGTGTTCGCTGGGAGGGGAGCCGCGTTATGCGACCACGATCGCAAACCAGATAGCCGCAGGTGATCTGTCTGTGGAGGTTGTCACCAGACAGGGTGACACGACCAGCCTACTAGCGGCAATGAAACGTATGCAAGCCAAGTTGCACGAAATGGTCAGTATGATTCGCAATGACGCCGACTACTTGTCTGTGGCCGCCAATCAACTGGCCGCCGCCTCGACGCAGGTGGCGCAGAGTTCGAGCGAGCAGAGTGACGCGGCGTCTTCCATGGCCGCCGCGGTAGAGCAAATGACCGTTAGTATCGATCGTGTCGCTGGTAACGCCAGTGAAGCACAGCAAGTCGCCAACCATTCTGGCGAGCTTTCCCGCAAAGGGGGAACCATAATTCATGGTGCGGCGTCGGAGATGGAACAAATCGCGGAATCGGTGCGCAATTCCTCGTCGCAAATTCAGCAACTCGGTCAGCAATCCAACGAAATCTCAGAGATCGTCAACACAATTCGGGAAATTGCCGACCAAACTAACTTGTTAGCGCTAAATGCGGCGATCGAAGCTGCTCGTGCGGGCGAACAAGGCCGGGGATTTTCCGTGGTAGCAGACGAAGTACGCAAACTGGCTGAACGGACGACAGCATCCACGCAAGAAATCACCGTTATGATTGAGAAAATTCAGCAAGGAATGCATAGCGCGGTGACGGGTATGGAAGCCGGTGTGGCTCGGGTGGATGACGGCGTTGACTTGGCGCGGCAGGCTGGCGAAGCCATCAATCAGATCAAGGCGGAGTCAGGGCGGGTAGTAACTGCGGTGAATGATATTTCCGCCGCCTTGCGCGAGCAGAGTACGGCAAGTAATGGAATCGCGCGAAACGTAGAAGGCATCGCGCACATGGCAGAGGAAAACAGTGCCGCCGTCAAAGAATCAGCCGACGCTGCGCAGCGGCTGGAGAAAATGGCAGCGTCGCTGCAGGCGGCGGTGAGTCACTTCAAAGTATAAGTCTTCGACCTAAAGGGGCGGCTGGCATCGCCGCTCCCTGCGCGCTACGGGCGCAAATAGGCGTAACCTTCTCGCTCCCTGCGTACAATTTCGACCGCGCCAGCAGGCACCTCGTATACTGCTGGCGATAGGTCGGCGAGCGTCAAATGCATTGATTTCATGGTGTTGCCGCATGCTGCTATCTTGATCCCTTGGGCGGCGATAGTGCCTAGGCGGCTGCTGACAGCCGAGTCGAACCGAAGCATATTCAGCCCCGGGCCGTAGGCGACAACTTCGATCGTCGTGTTTTTCTTGCCGAAGGTTTTCTGCAAGTTCTTGGCATTGTTTAGAGCCAAATTCCACTTGGCGGGATTGTTGTCGGTTACCTGAATGACAATATTGACTTTCTGCCCGCTACTTGCCGCGTAAACTGCTGGAGGTAAGCTGAGTGCGGCGGCGACAACGGCGATAGCGAGGATGCGTTTGCTTCTGTTCATAGTATTCACTCCTGTTGTTTTATCTGTCTCGATTTTTCGGCTAATGCAACTTTAAGCCGTAGTCGCAGCGTAACGCCAACCGAGATAGCTGACAACGGCTAGGAAATTTTGGTAACACAACACCTGGCCAAATGGTGCTTGGTCACAGTACTACTAGCACAGGAAGGGGCGGGACGAATGTGCGCGATGGATTATTAGCCGTACGATTTTATTATTTGTCGTGTGGTTTGTGTCTGGTTACTCGCTGGCTGTATACGGTGCCGACATCGCGCGGAACTTTTGCCGGTCGGTCCAAAGTCAATGTTTTTGTTCGTTAGATGGCGGCGTACCATTACTTTAGCCGACTGATGTTGGATCATTTGTTTGTCCGTCTCCCACCTTTTAAAAGAAGATCGAACTGCGCGGTCGCTCGGCGAAGGCATTGAGCAGCGACATACCACTTTGGCCTTGGATTAGCTCGGGATTGCTTCTGTGGCACCGACTCCGTCTGATCAAGCCGCCACCTTGATTGCCCCGTGGGAAAATAATCGTATGCAGTATTGGCTGATTTTCCATGATTTCTATGTCATTATTAACCACACCCGTAGCGTGAAGTACGTTATGGCAGTGTATCAACTGGCCCGTAAAATTGCCGTGGCGCGCCGATAGATGGTGGCTGGATTCGTCGATCAGGAAACGCGCGGTGAACTATACTGGGTAGGGTGAACAATATAAGAGAAGGAGACGACTTATGTTTATTCGTGACATCCTAACGATGAAGGGCAGCGACGTTTCTACTGTTTCCTCTCAGACTTCTGTCGAAAAGGCGGTTAGCTTAATGATCGAGCGCGGTATTGGTTCGTTAGTTGTAGTGGATGATGGTCGGATGGTGGGGGTGTTTACGCCTCGCGACGTACTGCGAGGAATGCATCAGCGCGGGCAGGACTTTTCCCAAGTAATTGTGGGTGATCTGATGACGCGCAATCCAGTTGTCGGTGGCCCAGATGATACCCTGGATTATGTCCGTGGCGTTATGACTGGCAATAGCTTCAGTCACTTGCCCGTCATCGATGGCGACCAGCTTCTCGGTATTATCTCTTTCCACGACGTAGCTAAAGCGTGTTTAAATGCGGCCAGCTTTGAAAATGCCCTGCTCAAGCGTTATATCAGGAACTGGCCAGAAGAAGAGGAAGAAGAGTCAACGGGGTAGGGCGCGATAAACGTTGATTAACCATGCTCGAAGATCTTGAACTTCTTCCTTGCTTACCGTGTGTGACATGGCGTAATCGCGCCATGTCACCGAGTGACCTGTTTGACGTAGTTTGTCCCGCGAAACGATGCCAAGCGTTAACGGAACGATAGGGTCTGCGCGGCCATGGCCCATAAAAATTGGCAGGTCGCGGTTGGTTTCCGCCACTGCGCCGCAGTTTGCTAACGGAAGGTAGCCGGATAACGCGGCGACGCCAGCGAGGCGGTGCGGATAGCACCATGCGGTCTGCAGCGCGATCGCGCCTCCTTGGGAGAAACCAACTACTAAGACGTGCTCACTGCTGATGCCGTGAACTCTTTCCTCGTCGATGCATTGCGCGATTTGTTGTTGGGTTGCGCGAATTCTCGCCGCATCAACTTTTTGTCCCAAGTCTGGATGGCTGATATCGTACCAGGCTGGCATGACAACGCCGCCGTTGATCGTCACGGGAATTTCTGGTGCATGGGGGAAAACGAATCGTAGCGGCAAGTCGAGCGGTAGCGCGAGTTCATCCGCGATGGGGACAAAGTCGTCGCCGTTAGCACCTAACCCGTGTAGCCAAATAACCGTGCCCACCGGCGGTGCATCAGGGTATTTTTCGCTAAAATTCAGCCGTGCGGGAGTATTGCTCATTTTTTCAGCGCTGATTTAGGGCGGAACGCCTTCACTACCTCGCCGTGGGTTTCCAACGTGGGGCCGCCGATTAGATCGATGCAGTAAGGTACGGCGGCGAAGACGCCATCTAGAGTTTCCTTGATGGCTTTGGGCTGGCCGGGCAGGTTCAGAATCAGCGTTTGCCCGCGTACAACGCCGACCTGCCGCGAGAGGATCGCCGTGGGGACATACTTCAGGCTGACGGCACGCATTTGCTCGCCGAACCCTGGCAATTCTTTATCTGCCACCGCTAGCGTAGCGTCGGGTGTTACGTCGCGCGGGGCCGGGCCAGTGCCGCCGGTGGTGAGTATCAGGCAGCAGCCGGTTTCGTCAGCCAACGTTTTCAATGTCGCCTCAATGATCGAGCGTTCGTCGGGGATGAGGCGGGTTAGGATTTCATGTGGTGTCTCCATGGCTGCTTGCAGCCATGCTGTCAACGCGGGGAGGCCTTTGTCCGGATAGGTGCCTTGGCTGGCGCGGTCGCTAATGCTGACCAAACCGATGCGGGCGAGAGGTGGTGTGGAATTGGTCATTGAGATCAGTACTCCAAATTTAAACTATTGTAGTTAGCCTATTCAGGCCGCCGGTGCAGGCATTATACGTCGCTGTCGTCCCGACTATTGTTATTAGTTGAGATGCCGAATGTACATCGTGTTCTCCGCATTTTTAATGCTTGAATATTCTGCTACCAAAGATTTCTTGGCGCTTCTGCGCTTGACTTTGCTAAGTGATTCATTTGAATTTTAATTAGCATTAGCTTCGGCCAGTATCGATGCGAGAATCTTGCTGCCACCAAATAGATTGATTATTCAACGAAGTAAAAATGACAGTGTCTGCCATTGTACTTAATAATGACAGGAGGCATTCCTGGTTTTTAGTTTAAATTTAGGGCGCTGATCACAGTAGGTATGATGAGTAAATCGGTTTTTTCTAATCCGGCTAAGCCAGTCTTTGATAAGAGCTTCTTGTTCTGTTTTAATGTGCGTTGCTCTTGATTTTAGCGCGCTGGAGGCAACGTGTTTGTAGTGATGCCATAGTTGGTGGACTCACTGCTTTCGCCGGTGATTTCCGTTTCCAGTAATGCGCGTAATTCCCGGAATAGCATTCGGCTGCTTTTGAGGGGTTTGCCGGCGGTTTGTTCCCGGCGAGCATTGCGGGTCAGCGTGCGCAGGTGCTGAATATCGGCACGGGGGAATCGGTGGGCGAGGTCATTCATCGCCTGATCGTCGGTCAGTAGTCGGTGGCGTAGCTGCTCCAAATGATGGTGATGTGCCGTTGCCTCGTGTGATTGACTACTCCATTCGGCCAATTTCGCTTCAATAGGAGCCGTATCAACTGCGCGCATCAGTTTGCCGATATATTGTAGTTGGCGGCGAAACGCGCCGTGTTTGTGGATACGTCCGGCCTCCACAATCGCGATACGCAGCGTTTCAGGCAGGGTGATTTGGGCGAGACGATCGCCGTCCAAAGTAGTCAAGCGTTTGCCGATTTCTTGAAGCGCGTGCATTTGCGCTTTACGGCGAGTTTTGCTGGTGAGCGTGTTATCCGGATCATCCGAAATAACGTGGCGAGCTTGCCGATCATGCATGGTAGGGAGATTCCTGTGTCAACTTTAGTTATCATAGCTGTTTTACGCTAGGGCGGGAACGTCCGTCGTCATTAACCGTTCAGCGAGGTGTGCGTGCAATCGAGCCAATTTTCTTTTTCCATTGACGAGTTTAAGCAAACGATCCGTGACGTGTTGGCTCAAGCCCGAGAGGGCGGCGCCACCGATTGCGAGGCCGAGGTTAGTCAGGGGTTCGGTCAGGAAGTGACCGTCCGGCAGGGCGAGGTAGAAACGATTGAATATCATCGAGATAAAGGGCTGGGTATCACTGTTTACTTTGGTAAGCGGCGAGGTCATGCTAGCACTTCCGACCTACGCCCGCAGGCGGTGCGTGATACTGTTGCTGCTGCCCTGAGTATCGCTAGGCATACGGCTAGCGATGAATTTTCCGGTTTGGCCGATGCGGAGCGGTTGGCGCATGATATTGCCGATCTTGATCTCTACCATCCTTGGCGCTTGCCTGTGGAACAGGCCATTATTCAAGCCAAGGCCATAGAAGCAGCCGCATTTGCGGTGGATGCGCGTATTACCAATTCCGAGGGGGCGTCGGTCTCCACCCATGAGTCTTTATTTGTTTACGGTAATAGCCGAGGGTTCCTCGCTGGCTATCCTAGTTCTCGTCATGGCATGAGCTGTGCAGTGATTGCCGAGGATGCCGGTGGTATGCAGCGGGATTATTGGTATACCACAGCACGTGACGCCGCCGGGTTGGAGATGGCGGAGGCAGTTGGTCGACGTGGTGGAGCACGCGCCGTGCGACGATTGGGGGCGCGCAAAATCAGTACCATGGAAGTGCCGGTGATTTTCGAGGCGCCGATTGCTTCTACGCTGCTTGGCCATTTTACCGCGGCGGTTAGTGGTTCCAGTCTTTACCGCAAATCTTCTTTCCTGCTAGATAGTTTAGACGAGCAGGTTTTCTCGCCACTGGTGCAGATCCAGGAGCTACCTCACTTGACGAATGGGCTGGCCAGCAGCCCATTTGATAATGAAGGGGTGGTGACTTGCGATCGGGATCTCGTCAAAGATGGTGTGGTGCATGGTTATTTTTTGTCCAGCTATAGCGCCCGCAAGTTAGGGATGCAAACAACCGGTAATGCGGGAGGGTCGCATAACCTCATCTTGCAAAGTGGTGACCAAGATTTAGCCGGTCTTCTAAAACAGGTGGGAAATGGTTTGCTCATAACGGAATTGCTGGGGCAGGGTGTGAACCCGGTAACGGGCGATTATTCCCGTGGCGCGGCGGGTTTTTGGGTGGAAGCTGGTGAAATTGCCTATCCGGTGGAGGAAATCACGATAGCTGGTAATTTGCGTGAGATGTTTCGGCGCATCACCGCCGTGGGTAACGATGTTGAAGTTCGCGGTGCCCGTCAGTGTGGTTCAATTTTGCTGGAAAACATGAAAATCGCGGGCAGCTAAGCCGGTAGCGGTGTCACCGTTACGCCACCTAATGATGGTACAATCTCATTTTTCGTTATTTTTGAGGGTTTTCTCATGTTCAGCGCCCAGAGCATTGAAAATTTTGATGTCGAACTGTGGCAAGCCATGGAAGGCGAGCGCCGTCGCCAGGAAGACCATGTAGAGCTTATTGCCTCGGAAAACTATGCGAGTCCGGCGGTGCTGGAAGCGCAAGGGTCAGTGTTGACTAACAAGTATGCCGAAGGCTATCCGGGAAAGCGCTACTATGGCGGCTGCGAGTTTGTCGATATCGCCGAGCAACTGGCGATTGATCGTGTCAAGGCGCTGTTTGGCGCAGAGTACGCTAACGTTCAGCCACACTCCGGTTCACAGGCGAATGCTGCGGTTTACTTATCGGTACTCAAGCCGGGAGACACGATTCTCGGTATGTCGTTGGCTCATGGTGGTCACTTGACGCATGGCGCATCGGTCAACTTTAGTGGGAAGTTGTTTCACGCGGTGATGTATGGCTTGCACCCGGAAACTGAGGCTATAGATTATGACGCGGTGGAACGTTTGGCTCAGGAACATCGGCCAAAAATGATCGTCGCTGGTGCGTCTGCTTATTCGTTGGTAATTGATTGGGCGCGTTTTCGCGCGATTGCCGACGCGGTTGGTGCGTATTTATTTGTCGATATGGCCCATTATGCAGGGCTGATTGCGGGAGGAGTGTATCCGACTCCGGTCGGTATCGCCGATTTCGTAACTAGCACCACTCATAAGACGTTACGCGGGCCGCGGGGCGGGTTTATTCTCGCCAAAGCTGAATATGAAAAAGTGTTGAATTCAACCATCTTTCCTGGCACGCAAGGCGGTCCTCTGATGCATGCTATCGCTGCTAAAGCAGTGGCATTCAAAGAAGCCGCCGGCAAAGATTTCCGCTTCTATCAGGAGCAGGTTGTCGATAATGCTCGGGTGATGGCCAAGGTGTTGCAAGAGCGGGGGTTGCGTATTGTTTCTGGCCGCACGGATAGCCACTTGTTTTTGCTGGATTTGCGCGCGAAAAACATTACCGGTAAGGAAGCCGCGGCAGCGCTAGGGCAGGCGCACATCACGGTCAATAAGAATGCTATTCCCAATGATCCGCAAAAGCCGTTTGTGACGAGCGGTATTCGGATTGGTACCCCCGCAATGACCACGCGCGGCTTCAAGGAAATCGAAGCGGAACGGCTGTCTCACCTAATCGCTGATGTGTTGGATGCCCCCGGCGATAGCGCGGTACTATCACTGGTTGCACACGAGGTGAAAGCAATGTGTGCGAAGTTTCCAGTTTACGGGAGATAGGCGCGGTTTCTCGCTGCTAGCTGATTTGCTATACAGGGAGTTGTCCGATGAAATGTCCATTTTGTGGTGCCACCGATACGCCAGTAATTGATTCCCGTGTTAGTGAGGAAGGCAACAGTATTCGCCGCCGCCGCCGCTGTCAGGCATGTGCCAAGCGGTTTACTACTTACGAGACGGTGGAGTTACGCATGCCGCAATTGGTTAAACAAAATGGCAATCGCGAGGAATTTGACCGGGAAAAGTTGCGTACTGGTTTTGTCCGCGCGCTGCACAAACGACCGGTACCGACCGGATATGTGGACGAGGCGGTGGGTCGCGTCGCGCAGAAATTACTGAGTTTGGGGGAACGGGAAGTGCTGTCGCGTCAAGTTGGTGAATTGGTTATGCATGAATTGTATAAATTAGACAAAGTGGCTTATATCCGTTTTGCCTCAGTGTATCGTAGCTTCCAGGATGTGGACGATTTTCGCGATGTGTTACGCGGCCTGGACTAACGCTGTCACGGCGTATTTTTGCTAGAGTGAGTTGGTGAGTACTGACGTTTCTTCCCGCCGATTCTCGGCTGCCGATCATGCATTCATGGCACTTGCCTTGCGCTTGGCTGAGCGCGGATTGTTTACTACAACGCCCAATCCTCGCGTCGGCTGTGTGATTGTGCGTGATAGCCGCGTGGTTGGTGAAGGATGGCATCGGCGCGCGGGAGAAGCGCACGCTGAAATTCACGCATTGAATCAGGCTGGTGAGCTGGCGCGCGGTGCCGTTGCCTATGTTACGTTGGAACCGTGCAGTCATCATGGGCGCACACCGCCATGTGCCGATGCGCTGGTGGTGGCGGGCGTGGCGCGCGTGGTGGTGGCGGTGGAAGACCCCGATCCGCGCGTAGCGGGCGGCGGGCTGGCGCGACTAAGTGGCGCCGGTGTTCTTGTAGAAACAGGTCTGCTGGCGGATGTGGCGCGGGAGACTAATATTGGTTTTTTTGCGCGCATGACGCGAGGGATGCCCTGGGTTCGTATTAAAATTGCCGCCAGTTTGGATGGCAAAACGGCTCTTCGCAACGGAGTGAGTCAATGGATTACCGGGGGCGACGCTCGGCGCGATGCGCACCGGCTGCGCGCTCGCTCTTGTGCGATATTGACGGGTAGTGGCACCGTGCAGGCTGATGATCCACAATTAACGGTGCGTGAGGTAAAAACCGAGCGCCAGCCACTACGGGTGGTGCTTGACAGTCAGCTGCGTATTTCTCCCCAGGCAAAGATTATCGCTGGTGGTAACGCGCTGGTAGTTACTTGTTGCGATGAGGCCGGAAAAATTGCTGCACTGCGACAAGTCGGGGCGGAAGTGATGGTGTTGTCGGCAGAAGACGGCCGCCCCGACTTGCGTGCATTGCTGAGAGAACTCGGGCGACGGGAAATCAACGAAGTGACCGTGGAGGCTGGTGCGCGGCTTAACGGTGCGTTGCTAGCTGCCGGGCTGATGGACGAATTGGTCATTTATTGCGCGCCGGTGATCCTGGGCGACTCGGCACGTGGTATGTTTGCCTTGCCAGAATTAACTGACATGGCAGGTAAGCAGCCATTACGTATTCTTGACCATCGCTCGGTAGGAGACGATTTTCGTTGGACTGCCCGGCCGTTGCGCTAGAGAACTTATGGCATTCAAAGATCACTTTTTTCAGTAGTTTGCTGCGTATGCATAAATAATGCTCTCATCTGGCGGCATTGGTGGCGCGCTTCGCGCACGTGGCGGTGACCTAGTCCCAGCGATAATCAAATTCACCACATCGTGTCCGATATTGGCCTGTCGGGGGGTAATGGCAAAATGTGGCAGTCTAATGGTGGCTCGACGGACATGGTGACTGTCGCTCGGGCGCTTCATTGGTTTGATCTGCCACGTTTTCACACCGAGAAGTCATGGGTGTTGGTGCCGGGTGGCGGCATGGAGTTTAGTTTGTTTCCGTGTATCCATCATGGATGTCGTGATGGGCCATTTCCACTGACGCCCGGCTGGTTCCATCGGCCGCCAAAACAGCGGTAGATTGACACGGGCTATCACACATTGTTTTTTCTGTTTGCCGAGACAGTGCCCCAACGCTTGCGCTTGCCATGATTGTGGCATGGAATTTGGCCGCGATGATTGGCTATCTAGTCGGCGGTGCGGCACTAGGGAACTGAATAATCAAGGCCGATCGGTAGAGCTTGAGACACCGCTGGTGGCGGCGTGGGGTTCTCCTCGCGCCGAGAAAATTCTACAATAGCCCGTTTATTTGCGCGTTGGCCACACGCCTTAATCGTAGAAAGGATAAATTGACGTCATGTTTACCGGGATTATTCACGCTGTTGGCAAGATCGAACGGGTCGAGTCGTTGGCGCAAGGCGTTTGCTTGACTATTGATGCTGGCGCCCTGGATATGCGCGATGTTGCTATTGGCGATAGCATCGCTGCCAATGGTGTGTGTTTGACGGTCACTGCCAAGACCAACCAGGGCTATCAAGTTGATGTGTCGCGGGAAACGTTGAACTGCTCCGTTGGCTTGGATGCTCCCGGCGCAGTTAATTTGGAAAAAGCTTTGCGCTTGGGCGACGCCCTTGGCGGTCACCTGGTGAGCGGCCACGTGGACGGGGTGGGGACGGTGGTGGCGTTCGATGCGGCGGGCGAGTGTTACACGCTTAGTATTCGCGCACCCATGGTGTTGGCTAAGTACCTGGCGACCAAGGGTTCGGTTAGCGTCGATGGTGTTAGTCTTACCATCAATACAGTGGCGCAAGACGTATTCAGTATCAATCTGATCCCCCACACGTTGCAGGAGACAACCTTTAATCAGCTCAAGCCCGGCGGGCAAGTCAACTTGGAAGTGGATTTGCTGGCGCGCTACGTGGAGCGGCTTACCCATTTTCAGGAGACAGTATGACCATTAGCCCGATCCAAGACATTATGGCCGACATCAGCGCCGGACGCATGGTGATTTTAGTGGACGAGGAAGATCGTGAGAACGAAGGTGACCTCGTGTTGGCGGCTGAGTTCGCTACCCCGGCACATGTTAATTTCATGGCTACACACGGTCGTGGGCTCATCTGTCTGACCCTGACCGAGGCACGTTGCCGCCAGCTCGACTTGCCACCGATGGTTGCCAGTAACCACTCACCTCTGGGAACGAACTTTACTGTTTCCATCGAAGCGGCGGAGGGCGTGACCACCGGTATTTCTGCCGCCGATCGTGCTAAAACTATACTGGCTGCTGTGCAGCCAGACGCCAAACCGGGCGATATTGTTCAGCCAGGACATATTTTTCCACTCAAAGCACAAAATGGTGGTGTGTTGGTGCGCGCTGGCCATACCGAAGCTGGTTGTGATCTTGCCGCACTCGCCGGCGTGGAACCTGCGGCGGTAATTTGTGAGATTCTCAAGGAAGACGGGGAGATGGCGCGGTTGCCTGACCTGCTGGAATTTGCCGTGCAACATCAGCTCAAAATCGGCACGATCGCTGATTTGATCCACTATCGCAGTCAAACTGAACACTTAGTGGAACGAGTAGCAGAACGGGCGGTGCGAACGCCCAGCGGCGAGTTTCGACTGCTGACTTATTATGATAAAACGGCCCATCGGGTACACTTGGTGCTAGCCATGGGCGAAATTAATCCCGACGAGGAAACGCTGGTGCGCGTGCACGAGCCCTTGTCAGTGTTGGATTTTCTCGATGAGGAAAGCCGTATGCATTCCTGGAGCGTGTACCATGCCATGGAACGTATCGCACGCGCTGGGAAAGGCGTGATAGTGTTGATGCATCGTTCGGAGGGCGCCGATGAGCTGCTAGCGCGATTGCAACGATCGGAAGATGCGCCACGGCCTTCGCCCAAAGTAGCGTTGCGTGATTATGGTATTGGTGCGCAAATTCTGCGTGATCTGCATGTGGGCAAGATGGTGCTGCTGGCGGTGCCGCGTAAAATGCCAAGCATGGCCGGATTCGATTTGGAAGTAAGCGGTTATTTGCAGCCGGATGACGAGTAAAACGCTCAGACGAGATAATTAGGGATCATGAAAAAAATTGAGAGTAAGACGACCGGGCTGGAGTTAAGTTTGAATGGCAAAGGTTTGCGCGTTGGCGTGGTGATGAGCCGCTTCAATATTGAGGTGAGCGAAGGATTGCTGGAGGCATGTAATGGTGGATTGCTAGAACATGGCGTTGCCACTGGAGATATCACATTGATCACGGTGGCGGGCGCACTGGAGATACCTCTTGTCCTAAAAACGATGGCAAAAAGTGGTAAATTCGACGCGTTAATCGCGATAGGGTCGGTCATCCGTGGTGATACCTATCATTTCGAGATCGTGTCCAACGAATCAGCCAGCGGCGTCATGCGCGTGCAATTGGATTGTGGTGTGCCGATAGCCAACGGCATTTTGACTACCGATACCGAAGCACAAGCATTGGAGCGAATGGCGGTGAAGGGGCACGAGGCAGCACAGGTGGCTATTGAAATGACCCACCTTCTTAAGCGGATTTGATACGTTGACGACGACCGGCAAGCCTAGCGAAGATGCCGCTGTCCAAGCACCGCGATCTCCACGGAAAAGCCGGCGCATGGCGCGGGAATTTGCGCTCCAAGCGCTATACCAATGGAAGATGCGCGGTGGCGAGACGGCTGATATTCTGTGTCAATTTAAGGAACTTAAACGTTATTCTCGGATTGACGATATTTACTTTACTGATGCGGTACAGGGCGCTATTAGCCAGCAGGATGCGCTGGAAGCGCAGTTTTTTCCCTATGCAGATCGCACAGCCGCGAAACTTAGCCCGGTAGAGTATGCGATTTTACTGTTGGCGTCTTATGAATTAATTCATCGTCCCGACGTGCCTTACCGAGTAGTGATGAATGAAGCGATTGACCTGGCTAAACGTTACGGTGGTACGGATGGGCACAAGTTTATTAACGGGGTGCTCGATAAGTTGGCTACGCAAGTGCGGGCGGAGGAAATTGCTTACGCTCGCAGGCAACGGCAGAATTCGCAGTGACACCGCTAGCTTGGTCGATGGGTGTACTCGTGCCGATTGACTATGCTATCCGAGTTTGATCTGATCCGTCGTTATTTTACGCGTGCCACTTCTAGCGCTGTGCTCGGCGTTGGGGATGATGCCGCGTTACTCCAGCCGACAGCGGGTAAGTTATTGGTCACTGCTACCGATATGTTGGTGGCTGGGCGTCATTTTTTTCCTGACGACGAACCAGAAACGATTGGTTTTAAGTCGCTGGCGGTTGATTTGTCTGATTTGGCGGCGATGGGGGCGACGCCCCGTTGGGCGATGCTAGCGTTGGCACTTCCCGAGGCCAACGACTCTTGGCTGCATGATTTCGCCGACGGATTTTTCGGCCTAGCGCAGCAATTCGGTGTCGAGCTCGTGGGTGGCGACACCACGCGCGGACCACTCACTGTGTGCGTTCAGGTCATGGGCGAAGTGCTACCAGGGCAAGCGATATGTCGCAACGGTGCACAGCCCGGCGATGAGATCTGGGTGTCAGGCACACTGGGTAGTGCAGCGCTGGCACTCGCCCATCTCCAGCGGCGACTGATGCTAGCTTCTCATGAAGCCGCCATTTGTTTACCTCTTTTGCGCACGCCTATGCCGCGAGTGGCGCTTGGCCGGAGCCTGCGAGGGCTGGCGAGCAGCGCCATCGACATTTCTGACGGCTTGCTGGGCGATCTCGGTCATATTTTGGCACAGTCGCAGGTGGCGGCGGAGGTCGCGTTCGCCGCTTTACCCGTGACCAAAGTTATGCGACATCATTTGGCGCAGCCTGTGGCACGCGAATGCGTGTTATCCGGGGGCGATGATTATGAATTACTATTTACTGCGCCCGCCGCACGACATACCGAGATCGCCGCTCTTGAGGGTGAGTTGGCTTTACCATTGACCGTTATTGGTAAAATACAGACTGGTGACGGGTTGGTGTTACGTGCGCCTGATGGTACGCCGATGTCGGTTACGGCGATGGGTTATGATCATTTCTGTGCTGAAACGCCGCTGCGCGATTAGTTTGCGCTACGTGGTTAGCTTAATAGGTGGTTTTTGCCAGCGTTTCCGGTGGCGTGTAGGGATGCCGTACCTGTATTTTAGGCCGCGAACGTGTCAGATGTCAGGCATAAAAGCAACATCTGTGCGGTTGTCGGCGATGGCGGGCGGAACCGTATCGTGGTGGTGTCCGTGGGTCTGGGCAGGTTATGCGTTTGGTGGCGCGTTCTCGTCCGGTCGTTGTATTATTGCCTGACCTATCGAGATGGTGTTGGCTATGTATTATAGGCGGTGTTAGGTCGGCATGGAATCGGTGCGGAAGGCTAATG